>Ga0196887_1000184_pt1 | contig 30912 bp, 31 predicted proteins | sample VirMetDEL_Mar_31_FD_169094 | JGI IMG/M metagenome (GOLD analysis project Ga0196887, IMG submission 169094) | Aqueous microbial communities from the Delaware River and Bay under freshwater to marine salinity gradient to study organic matter... | ecosystem: Environmental > Aquatic > Marine >... | reverse complement strand
ATGGTATTGATGGTGTAGATGGTGCATCCGCATACGAACTAGCTAAAGCTGGGGGATACACTGGTACTGAATCAGAGTGGCTAGCCTCTCTAGAAGGTGTAGATGGTACAGACGGTAATTCTGCATACGATATAGCTGTAGCTAACGGTTATGAAGGTACTGAAGTAGATTGGCTAGAATCCCTAAAAGGTACTGATGGAGCTGTAGGCGCTAGAGGTAAAGCGGGTCAAGATGGTACTAACGGCGTAAATGGTGTAGACGGTGTAGATGGCGCATCTGCATACGAGCTAGCTAAAGCTGGAGGGTACACTGGTACTGAATCAGAGTGGTTATACTCTCTACAAGGTGTAGATGGTACTGATGGTAATTCTGCATATGATATAGCTGTAGCCAACGGGTACACCGGCTCCGAATCAGATTGGCTAGAGTCACTACGAGGCACTGATGGAGCTAGGGGTGCTAGAGGTATTCGAGGGTATAGAGGCTTTGCCGGTCAAGATGGTACTGACGGTGTAGATGGTGTAAACGGTGTAGATGGTGCATCCGCATACGAACTAGCTAAAGCTGGGGGATACACTGGTACTGAATCAGAGTGGCTAGCCTCTCTAGAAGGTGTAGATGGTACAGACGGTAATTCTGCATACGATATAGCTGTAGCTAACGGTTATGAAGGTACTGAAGTAGATTGGCTAACCTCCCTTATAGGCGCTAGAGGCGCTAGAGGTAAAGCTGGTCAAGATGGTACTGACGGTGTAGATGGTATTGATGGTGTAGATGGTGCATCCGCATACGAACTAGCTAAAGCTGGGGGATACACTGGTACTGAATCAGAGTGGCTAGCCTCTCTAGAAGGTGTAGATGGTACAGACGGTAATTCTGCATATGATATAGCTGTAGCCGACGGGTACGATGGTACTGAAGCAGAGTGGGTAACTTCTCTACAGGGCACTGATGGAGCTAGAGGTGCTAGAGGTCTGTCTGCATACGATATAGCTGTAGAAGACGGATTTGTAGGTACTGAAACTGAGTGGCTAGCCTCTCTAGAATCTAATGTAACTGATTTAGGTACTACTCTTAACGCCCGTATTGACGAGCTAGAAGCTGAATCTGGAGACAGAGATGCGGCAATAACGCAGGCTGTAAGTGAGCTGGCGGCGCAGCAGGATACCGACGTTGCAGCACTAACGCAGTTACTAGAAGAACAGAAGAGTCAGACCGCTGCTGTAGCGGAGATACTTGGTAAGCCAGAAAGGGAAGTAACGCAGGAAGATATAGATAATGTAGCAGACCTTATAGCATCACAAGACGTACTACAAAACCCGGAAGGCTATGTACCAACTTCTGAGGATATGTTGTATGATGTGAACAATGATGGTGTAATAGACGCAATAGATCAGGTATTACTCGAAGACTCGTTTGGTGGACAGGACGTAGAGTTCGCGGCAGATAGTCAATTTGGCGATGCTACAGGGTTATACCTACAGATAGCGCAGCAAAACGAGGCATTGGCTGAGCAAGAAGCACAACGTCAAGCTGACCTAGCAGCGCAACAGCAGCAACAGCAAGAGCAACAACAGGCATACTCTGATGCTAACTACTTAGCTGAGGTGCAGGCGCAGCGAGAACAACTAGATCAGCTAGGGGAGCAAGCTATAGGGGCTGTACAGCAGCAAGTATCTGTAGGCGCTCAGAAGCCGTCACCACTGACGCAGATTGACTACTTGTTTGACGTGTATGGGGATGAGATATTTGCTACCCCTCAACAGAAAGAATTATTTGCGTCCCCTTACGGTAGACGACAACCCACACAAAGAGCCGCGCAGGGTGGCATAATACAGACAAATGACGAGCTTTTACGCTTGCTTGGAGAATAGGAATGAGTAAATTTGGAGAATGGGTAAATAAACAGCTAGGAGAGTTTGGCTTAGGAGGACTGGAGGGATTAGATGCGAAGGACTTAGGCCCACTGCTCGTGGCCTACGGACTAGAAAAATCCGGCATAGGTCAGCCGAACATCCCTAAAACAGGGTATCAGGGCAAGATCCCTAAATACGAAGCCGTGCGTAGGCAAACACAGCCAATGAATACCCCTATTTACGGTAGCGAAGACCGTCGTCCCGGTCAAGGTGGGCAGCGCTCCTTTACTGATACTATATATGCACAACGCCCAGAAGACCAAAAAGTCCCCACACTGGAAGAAGCACAAACTATTGTAGACGCCCAAGCGTCGCAGTTGCGTTATGACAACCAACAAATAAACGCGAATACTGCCCCTCCAGTCGAAACCCCTCCTGCGCAACAATTAGCAGCGGGTGGTCTTGCGGGTATGTATGGTAATAGTCGACTTAGCCCTTACGCTAGACGTGAAGAAGAGAAGAAAATGGCGGCAGGTGGTATGGCTACCTCTCCGGGTCAAGGGTACTACTTAGGTGGTACTACTGATGGTATGGCGGATGAAGTTAAAGCTAACATTGATGGTAAGCAAGAAGCCCGTCTGAGTGACGGCGAGTTTGTAATCCCTGCTGATGTAGTAAGTCACCTAGGTAACGGTAACTCTGATGCAGGTGCCAAGCAGCTACACAGTATGATGGATAACGTGCGCAAAGAGCGTACCGGCAACGTCAACCAAGGTAAAGAAATTAACCCTAACCAGTTCATGCCTAAGATGGCTCAGGGTGGCATTGCTACGTATTATGGTGGTGGCGCTATTAAGAAGTTTGAAGCAGGCGGTACTACTGATACTGTTGCTGATGATACCGCAGGTACGGAAGACCCAATGGTCGGGGTAAATACTGGTCAAGAGTCCTCGCTATCTAACTGGGCAGGTGAGTATGTTACTGACATGCTCGGCAAAGGTCAGGCGCTATCTAATCAAGACTATGATGCTTATACAGGCCCACTTACTGCGGATCAAAGCCAACTACAGGATCAGGCATTTACGGGTATTGGCGGGCTACAAACTCCAACAGGTATGGGCGGCGACTATACCCCCGGTACTTTCGATGCGGCTGCCCAACAACAGTACATGAACCCGTATCTACAAGGGTCACTAGACCCACAGTTGCGAGAGGCACGTAGACAAGCGGAGATTTCAAGAATAGCTGATGCAGGACGTATGACTAAGGCCGGTGCTTTTGGTGGTTCTCGACAGGCTATAATGGAAGCTGAAGGCATGCGTAACTTGATGCAAAACCAGCAGGACATAACTGCACAGGGGTACAACACCGCATTCCAAAACGCGCAGAATCAGTTTAACACTGAGCAAGATCGTAGCATGACTGCCCAAGATAAGACTAACAAGTATGGTATGGACGTACTTGGACTACAAGCTGACGCAGGCGCTATACAGAGGGGTATTACTGCTGAAGGCATCGCTGCGGATAAAGCGCAGTTTGAGGAAGAACGAGACTACCCATACAAGGCTATACAGTTTCAGCAGTCTTTGTTACAGGGTCTTCCACTGGCAGCTCAAAGCTATCAGTATTCTCAGCCTAGTGATCTATCGGCACTTGAAGGCGCACTTGGTACGACTGAAGATGCTCTTGACGCCATAAAACCAGAAGAAGAAACAACAACAACACCACCAACCTCATCGGGAGTGTAAGCAATGTTAGACGGCGGAATCGACAAACTAGTAGACCAGAAGGCCGACGCTTACCGAGGCAATCCTCAGGCGTTACAACAGAGCTACGCTAAAAACCAAGAGCTGATGGATCTGCTGGCTATGCAGAAACTAAAGGCAGAGAAAGACGCTGCTGCACGTGATATGGCTATGAAGGCAGAACAGATGCCCGGAACCATTGCTGAGCAGATGGAACAAGAGATGTTAGGTCGCACGAAAGACGATCTAGTCGCACAGACCTCCGGCATCCTAGATCAGAAACAGAAGAAAGCTGCACAGACCGCACAGGCTCTGGGCCAACCCGCACCGGGGGCAAAACCTCCACAGGGCGCTGGTATCGCAAGTATGGCTCCTCCACAAGGTATGGCTCCTCCACAAGGTATGCCTCAGTTTGAAGAAGGCGGTGATGTAGAGGGCGACGGCCAACCAACCTCTATGCAGAAGACAAAAGCCCGCATTACAGTGGCCGACGTCAAAGAAAAGATTCAAAATGGCAGCCTAAAAAGAACACAGTTCGACGGCCTAGTAAAAGCGCTACCTAGTGGCGCTAATAAAGACGAGATCGTAGGCTACCTACAAGAGTCGCATTCGTACGAGCCTACCACTGAAGCGCTTACTGGCCCTATGGACTCTGACATGCCTGCTGTGGATCTTGAAGGATCGGTGGGGTTTGAATCTATAGCGGCGCCGGAAGATGGAGGCGGGTCTAATGTAGAAATGCCAGAAATGCTAGACACTAGCCTCCCAAGTGTAGGGCAAGCGAAAGAAGGACTTGCTGGGTTGACTACCGTACCTAGCCCGGAAAAGAAGAAACCACGCCCAAAGCAGATGGGTAGAGAGATGCCCACTGCCGAAGAAAGTACTGCTGCTAGAGCGGGAATTACTGCGTTCTTTGAAGGTAGCCCTGAACAGCAATTAGAGATGCAGGAGTACCAGACAAAAAGGAAACTAAGGAGAGAAGGAAAATCTGCTGAAGAGATAGAAGCCGCTATCGCTGACCTACGCGCCAACTTCAATAAGCCCGAGGCCAAGCCAGAAGTAATCACAGAAGCTCCTATAGACAACGTTAAGGCCGAACTAGGCATAACTGACGATGATACTAGCGTTATGGATGGCCCACAAGCTGGCCCACAAGCTGGCCCACAAGCTGGCCCACAAGCTGGCCCACAAGTTACCGGAGTAAAGAAGAGTGCAGAACAGCTTCTCATGGACGAACTTGGAGGTATGGGCACAGCCGCCACTGAACTCGATTCAACGCAGGAAAAAGTGGACGCCGTATCCCCAACACGTTTCTCTGACTCTATGCCTCGCGCTTTGGATGCGGATGGTAATCCTATAGAGGGACTTGCTGCTATAGACCAAGGGGCTGCTAAGTTGGCTGCTACAGATCCTGTAGCAATGCGAGCGGCGGAAGAGAAGCGTTCTGAAGATAGAGCGAATCGCGGAATCACTGGGCAAGTAGGGCCAGACGGCAAGCCGCTAACTAAAGTCCAAGAAATGCTCAAGCAGGGAACTGACTACCAAGCTATGATCGACCGCCAGACCTCAGGGGACGCACTTAAACAACGTAAGATAGATGCGTTGAGGGGCGGACTATCTAAAGGAGGCTTCCGTGGCGCCGCACAAGCTGGCAGAAATATGCGTAGAAACGTTATGAACGAAGAACGTGCTACCTTTATGCTAAAGCGTGGTTTGGACGTAGATGCTATCAATAAGGACTTTGATATAATTAAAGCCTCAGGAGAAGCCGGACAAACCGCATACAAATCCGCTGTCGAAGATAGGCGATCAGGGCTAAACTTAGTGGCGGACATTGGCGCAAAAAACCTAGATGCTGTGGATGCCAAGATCACGCAGATATACGCTAACGCTGACAACAAGATTAAGAACCGACTGGCGTCCATTAAGACGCAGCTAGACGCGAGTCTAAAATCTCAAGAAATACGACAGGCTGACTCTAAGCAGTTAGATGAGATAGCCAAACAGTTAGACACGGTTAGAGGGAAAATAGCAGAGGAAGTGGGTAAGATTGCTGCCGTTTCTTCAATGACAGATACAGAAATTAAGGCTATGATTACCGACCGTGAACTTGAGGCGGGTATAGACGTAAGGCAGAAAGAACTTGACCTGCGCTTAAAGCAGTTATACCCCAATCTCAGAGCTTTGGCTACAGACGAAGTAGCAAGTGATAACGAGCAGCAACAGTCTGATAAAAGAAAAGACCTCAAAGGTAAAGTTGACGCTTTAACCCAACAATAATAAAGGTAGTCCATGAGCGTACTTGATGAGTTATACCGTCGGTTTGAAGTAGCGTTAGAAAATGGGGACGAAGATACTGCTACTACCCTAGCTTTCGCAATCAAAGAGCGAGAAGGTTCTGCCGCGCCGGTAGAAGAAGAGGAAGAGTCAGGAGTAATTGAGAACCTACTCACTGGATTCGGCGCAGGTGCGGTAAACGTTGGTGAGATGGCTTCGCTCGGCGCTGCGGCGCTCCTAGAAGATGAGGCGGAGACAAAAGCTAGGAAAGCTATTCAAGATACCTTTGATATAATTACTCCTGAAGGCGGAGACAAGGACTCGCTCTTTTATAAGTTCGGGCAAGGTTTAGGTTCCGTAGCGGGCATAGCTGTTCCCGCCGCCGCCGCTGTATTTGGGGGTGCCCCCACTCTCGCCGCCACAGGTGTTGCTGGAGCACTCGGTGTAGGCGCCGCTGCTGGTGAAGCTAGTGAACGTGCTCGTGCCGCAGGTGCTACCGAAAAAGAAAGATCTGCCGCTACTCTACGTGGTGCTCCCATCGGGTTCCTAGACATATTACCTCTGGGTAGATTCATCAAAGCTATTGACGTCCCCGTCATAACCAAACTAGCAAACAACATTGGCCCTGAAGTTGTAGAGACTATAGGGCAGAGAGCGCATAGCGCCTTTATCTCCGGTGGGTTCGAGGCTGCTCAGGAAGCCACATCGGGTGTCCTACAAAACCTCAACGAACAGCAGTACAACGCCCTTGCCGAAACCTTTGGGGGTGTGGGTGAAGAAGCTACAATCGGCGGCCTTGTCGGTGCTACCCTTGACTTGATGTTGCCGGGCGGTAGTAGAGCACGTGGAGCTAAAAACGCCGAAGAAGCTGAAGTCGTAATAGCCGGACTCCTACCCGCACCAGACCCTACCATTGTTGTGGACGAAGAGGGAACCGCAGGTACTCCTGCCGAAATAGAACAGGCTAGAAGAGACGCGGACGAGGCTCGACGCCAACAAGAAATAGAGGACGAAGCTACCACGGGTGATATGCCCAGTGAAGATGTACGCTTCCCTACTGACCAGAGAAACCGTAAACAAGTTGAAGCCGAGCGGGGTAGAGAACAGCAGGAAGCGGGAGACCTATTCCCAGATACAGACCGAACACCCAAAGAAGTTACCGACGAAGAATTAGCCGACACTATGGCTATGGAAGACGCGGAGCAAGAAAGACTAGCGCGTCTAGAAGATGACGACCAGATAAAAGAACAGCCCGACATGGTTGACCGTGCGGAAGAAGCACAGATACAGGACATGGAAGATACGGCTGAGATTGAAGCCCTAATCAAAGCAGACGAAGATAACCAAAAATTAGGTGCAGAAGAAAAACGTACCGTGGAGCAGGAATACGCTGTACTGTTTGAGGGCACACTAGATGTTGCCGAAGCAGAGGCTAGAGATGCCGCTATCGCAACCGAAAACAGAGCAGCACTAGACTTACTAGAATCTCAGGTTAAAGAACGCAAGCCGAAAGAACGTGGGCAGCAGGAACCCCTGCCGGGAGTGCAGTCCAAGACTGGAGTTAAAAAGCAAGGACTCAAGACCACCCCTGAATTTAAACGCCAAGAACTACCTGAGTTACCCGCTGCCGCACAAAAAGCATTAGCCGATAAGGGTATTGAGGTACCCAAGCAAAAGGTACAACCTGCGCCCAAAAAGGTACGACCCGCGACCAAAAAGGTACAACCTGCGCCCAAAACTAAAGTAGCGCCACAACCTGTTGCCACAACAACCCCCACAAAGCCAATCCCGGGTATGAGCACTGTTGACCCTGAGACTGGTAAGTTAGTTGTTGATACTCCAATTAAACTTGCGGATACAGACCGCACTGCTTTGGCTCCAGTATCTGATGTGGCCCAGTACGTCGATGAAAAGGGCAAAGACAAAGAGTTCCGCAAGAGGCGTCCGGCAGAGTCAGTGCCACGCTACGAAGACGCGAAAGATAAGTTCAACACCGACAGGGTTATAGCTAAGTACTTCAACGCCTATGCTAACCCAGAGAGCGCCCTACGTGCTGCCGCTTTTGAAGTGGCTAACGACATGCCAGCGGTTAGGAATGTGAAAGGCGCTGTAGACCCAGTTGAAGTCAAACGTAGAGGTACAGGCGGTAAGAGCGCTAAGGCTGTAGTAGAGTGGGCTAAAAATAATTTGCCTGCCGAAACCAACGCGGCTATGGACAAACAAATCGAAACGGACAAAGCGGAAGACGCTAAGGCTGTGGAGAACACAAAGAAGAAACTACGTGAAGAAGTAGCTGCTGCCGAGCTAGCCGAAGCTAACGAGAAGCAAAAGAAAAAGCAGGCGAAGATGGAGCTAGAAGGAGGCAAGAACCTCGCCGCCCAACGCGTTGCACGTAAGAAGCGTAGAGAAGCTGCTGCTCAGAGAGCCAAAAAACAGGCGGAAACCAAGACTGTAAAAGACGCTAAGAAAGCTGACACAGCTACTAAGAAGGGCAAGGTTGAAGAAGCCGAGCCGCTGACTGTTGAGCAGATAAAAGAGATTATCCGTAAAGAAGCCGCAACTAAGCCGGTAGAAGTAAATCCTACAGTTAAAAGTAAGAAGCAAGAGGCTGAGGAGATACGTGCTCAGGTAGAAGATTTTGTAGCTAAGGGCGGATCAATACTCCAAGTACCTAAACTAGATACTAAAGATAGACGTGCGCTGGAAACCCCGTTGTCTGCTGCTGTGCAGAGTAAGTTGATAGCCGGAGACGTGAAAGGTGCATTAGAGACTCTTGCTTCAGAGGCTACAAGCCCACGAGTTAAGAACATCGCCAAAGCGTTAGCCGATAATCTCGGCCCTACTAAAGTCTTCACGTTACCGGCGGATGCGTTAGTACAAGCATTCCCAGAACAAACTAGGAAGACGTTAGGGCTATACGTTGCAGCGGAAGACGCTATATATTTGCAGGCGGAGGGAGGGCTGACTGTCGATACCTTACTCCACGAGGTAACTCACGCTGCTACTATATTTGAACTAAATATAAAAGATGGTAAGCCAAGGGGCACTACTCCCAACGCCAAGCGACTAATAAAAATGTATGAGGCAGTGAAGGCGGAGATGGAAGGTCGAGGGATTCCCCTAAAAACGTACTACGGCATGACGAATGTCGGCGAGTTTGTGGCGGAAGCATTTGGTAATCCAGAGTTCCAACATATCCTAGATAGCATACAGGTGGATGGCAAGTTCGACCGATCTATGCGTGCGAAGATAGCGGGGTTTGAAGGTAAGAGAGTACTTAGTTACTGGAACCAGTTTGTACACACTATTACCGATATGGTACGCCGGTTCATGGGACTAGACCCGTCCCCCACAATGTTAGACAAAGTAGACGCTGTTATTTACAACATGCTTATACCCTCTGATGTAGGGCAACGAGCCTTGTTCGCCGGAGAGTTTGGCCCAATAAACGGTACGGCCGAGTCTGCCGCTAAAATTATGGAAGACCTAGGCGACATACAGAAGAAGTTTAAAAACCTTACTGGTAGTAAGGAGTCGTTCATAGACAACGCCGTTGACCTTTTGGGAGATGTCCCTGCCAACGCAAAGAAGTTCATACTTAACGTAGTAGGTTCACAGGGCGTAGGTGATGTTGCCCGTAAGCAAGGGTTCGGAGATCTAGGAATCCGTCTACACAAGATGCTTAACCTCCGCCGGGGCGCTATGGATAAAGCTGACGCAGATATGCGTGCTGTCACAGAGAAACTATCCAAGTTCGCTGCCGCAGATGAGAAGAACCAACCTCAGTTGGACAAGGTAATATACGACCCCGTGATCGGCGCTACCATTACTCAGTTAGACCCTACGCTAACAGAAGCGGAGGCAACGAAGAGGTACAAAAACTCGGATGACCTTGCTACGTGGAAGGAGCAGCAAGTTGAGTGGAAGAAGTTAGGAAAAGAAGGACAGGATATGTACGTTGAGTTACGTGACGCGTACAAGAACCAATTCTTAAAACTAAAAGATTCTATATTCAACCGTCTTGATAACGCTGTATCCGACGAGAGTATGTCTAAGGAAGCTGCCAACACGTTGAAGCAGCAGGTGCTTGAGCAGATGTTCTCTAACACCACTCTAGATGTGTACTTCCCACTTACTCGTGAAGGTGACTTCGTACTTAGCTATGCTTTTGATAACCCAAAGAATCCAGAGCAGGCGTATGTCGTCAGACGTTTCACTACTAAGCGAGAAATGGAACGAGTAAAGGCAGAGCTAGAGAAGGACTCTAAGGTAGTTACTGACTCGATAGAAGCTAAGCGTGACCTTGGTAAGGCTACTATGTATGACAACGCCCCACCAGCTACCTTCGCCGGCAAGACCCTCAAGCTACTGAAAGAAGGTAACGCAAGCGAAGAACTCCAAGATGCGTTTATGACTATGTATATGGATCACTTACCTGAAACTTCTTTTGCTCAGTCACTGAGGAAACGTACGGGGGTGTTAGGGTTTGAGGGTAATTCCAAGACTGCTATACGTACCAAAGGTTTTGACTTAGCCCGACAGGTAGTGCAGATAGAATACGGCGGACGTATATCTGGAATCCGCTCTGAAATAAACAACGTAGAGCGTCCCAAAGATGTAGACGAAAAGGTCTTCGCAGACTTACAAGCCCACATGGATGGAGTTGCAAACTTTGCTATCAACGGCGCAAAGAAGAAAGGTATGGAGAAGTTCGTTAAGAACGCTAACCAAGTTGCCTTTATATACACCATTGGCTTTAACGTATCCTCGGCGCTAGTAAACTTGTCGCAGATACCGTTGGTGGTTCTACCATATCTATCCTCTCGGCATGGACTTGGGGCTAGTACCAAAGCGATCACAAATGCGTCTCAGATTGTAGGGAGCACTAGTGACTACGGCGGCGGTACAGGTATTGACGACCTCTTTGACTTAGATGCTAATGGAAACTACACCGCCAAGGACAGCCTAAGCGATGGGCAGAAGAAGATGATAAAGGACATGAACTTAGGAGTCCTCGTCAAAGCTGCTGCGGAGCAGGGCCAGCTAACCAAGGCATTCTTACCGGACGCACTTGCAGTACATGAGCAGGGTAGAGCGGCGCGTGGGGGTATAATGGGTTCGGCATTGGACGTAGTATCCAACATGGGCGCTCACTTTGGTTTTGCTCAGGCAGAAAGATTTAACCGCCAGACTGCTATGGTAGCCACTTACGCCCTCTCACTGAAACAGCTAAGAGCTAAGAAGAAAGCAGGTGAGAAGTACTACGCCTCTACGAAAGCTGAGTTTGTTGACCTGTCTACTATGAGTGACTCCGACATAACTGCCCTAGCAGCGGAAGAAGCTATATACCAAGTGCAAGAGACCAACGGTGGTGCGGTACTAGAGACATCTCCGAAGTGGGCACAGCAAGGTATTGGTCGTATTGCGTTTATGTACAAGACCTATGGCCTACAGATGTACTACACAATGTTCAAGTCGGCTAAGTTGTTTACGGATAACATAGGAGATAACACTCCTGAAGGCATAGAGCTTAGACGTCAAGCCAAGAAGCAGATCGCTGGTGTATATCTATCCTCCGCGCTAATGGCTGGGGTACAGGGCGTACCTCTATACGGTTTGGTACGTGCTATTGCCGACATGTTCCTTGATGAAGAAGAAGATGATGCGGACACTATCGTACGTAAGTACATCGGCGAAGGGTTCTACAAAGGCTTTGCGGTAAACGCCCTCGGCGTAGACTTTGCTACACGTATAAAGCTGACTGACCTAGTAATACAGACAAACAGATACAACAATGATCCTTCTACGGAAGAAATAATTGGTTTCCACCTTGGTGGCCCTGCACTGAGTGTGGGTAATAGGTTCATACGTGGTGTCAAAGATCTGAGAGAGGGAGAAACGGAGCGAGGTATAGAGAGTATCTTACCTGCGGCACTGTCGAATGGTTACAAGTCTACTTTCGGTAGATTCGCTAGGGATGAAGGTATATACACCCGTCGAGGTGATCCTATCTACGACGACATGTCGTTTAAAGACCTTGCGTTCCAGACTATGGGCTTCGCCCCCGCTGAGTACACGTTTGCACAAGAGCAAGCTAGTATGAGTAAGCGTATAGAGAGCGGTGTTACGGGCAAACGCCAAGACCTACTAAAGAAGCTGAACATAGCTAGGCGTTTTGGTGATTTAAAGGAAGCTAAAGAAATACTTAAAGATATAAAGAAGTTCAATAAGCGCCACAGAAGACAAGCCATTAACGGCGAGACTATTAGAAGATCTGCCAGTCAGTTTAGCCGTACAACTGCGACTATGCACAACGGTGTTACTATCACTAAGTCTCTACGCCAAGATGCGGCTCGAAGTCGTGATGAGTACCAACAGGGATTTGAAGTGTTGTTTGGTAAGGACGAATAAACCCCTAAAAACCACCCCCCGCCTGTCTCGGAAACAGGTTAGGGGGGTAAAAGGGGGAACTAACAGGTACGCCATACTCTAACGCCTAACAGGCCGTCTTCTATGCATACTCGGGACTCTATTTTCCAGTCCTTCTTCTTGATTATATTTTTTATTTCTTGTGTAGCTTTCTTGGTGTTGATGCAGGGGACAAATATGGATGAACCTACTACCATACTGCCCCAATCAACTACTACCCTAACCCCATCGGGGCATAGGTCATTCAGCTTTCGAGTTGTCACTCTCCGCCTCCCCAACAGCACAGTCCACTGCAAGTACCGTAGAAGGGGGTAGCTGAGTACTGGTGCCTTTGGTCAAACGCATTTTAACAGACTTGGCGTTGAAGTTATCCTTTAGATCCTGTACGAACGAGCTGTAATTTATCTGCTGCTTACCACACCACACCTTCAGGGCTTTCGGTATTAGGTATGCCCGTTTAATATCCGTCTCGTATCTACCGATCAAACGTATTTTGGGGTCTAGCTCTGGGATGATTAATGTGTCAAGTCCGTTGCCATTACCTTTACGTAGGTCGTCAGTGCTCTTAATCTTCAGAATGCTACCCCAGTTCTCGTGGATGTAGTCGTTCAATGTATCAGAAGCGGAGCAGTCCATACCTTGTACCGCCAGTAAGTTCTCCTTTAATAGCCCAATAACATACTGGGTCAACTTCGGTATGTCGTAATCAATTAGCCCAATACGTTTTGCTATGATACAACCTGCGATAGTCGATGCAGCACCTGCCGACCAATATCGGTTTTCTGCGGTAAGCCCTGCTTCGCGGTCAATATTCTTCTGTACCTTCTCGCGCAATGCGTCCGCTTCAGTACCGTTAGCCATCAAATGCTGTACGTAAGGCACGCCTGCTACACCGTACACCTCGTTGACGCTACTAGCGAACTCATCTGTGGTCTCTTTCTCTTCGGTGGTAAAGAATTTCCTTACAGCGCGGGTCTCCATGATACGTTGAGCTTCCGCCTTCGGCATGTCCTTAAACATACTTACACGCTCTACAAAACTAGTGTTACCTGTGCTAACAGCTAGCAGGCTCCACGATTTACCTCTAAGGCGTTCGTTGTTACTGCTACCAGACATACGATTACGTTGTTTACCGCCAGACAACTGATAGGCTAAGTTAGATAGCTCTTTACCCTCTGCATTAGTAAGCTCGTCAATGTAGAGAGGTAAGTTGTGGTATATCTCACCACGGTTCATATGCGACGCCTGTGTGTCACGTTCTTCGAGTACGTACTCTTTGGGGTTACCCCACACAGACGCGGCCATGTACATAGCGGTAGTCTTACCAATACCACTGGCCTTACTGTGTACGTGAAATCCTGCGCAGCTAATCGGAGAAGAGTCCATAAGCACAGAACCAAATGCAGTGCCTACGATGTACTGGTGCATCTCGAACCCGTCGCGGTTATAGAAATCAGCGTTCTTCTTCCACTGCTCTAGCGTGCCCTTAGGCTCGAATATGTGAAACATACTTGCAGTGGCGGAGGATGGAGGGTTAAACCCTACACCTTGTGGTGTTACTTCTTGGTTACCTATAATAAAAGAAGAGCGCTTGTCGTCCGACCAACCGAACTGACGATGCGCCTCATCTGCTACTTCAGTAGCCTGTAACTCGTTTACCCATGTTGTAGTATATTGCATTAGTTCATCCATTTTAGTGACGGCCACACCCTGCATAGACATCTGTTTACGGAACTCATCTCTAGATGTAACAGCGGTTAATGGCACTGTAAATTCACGCACCCCATCTTTAGGTAGGTGCAATCGCATAACTATAGCTTCCCCTATCTCAACGTCCCGTAGTCTTCGCACTACATATAAGTCGTTGTGGTAGAGTAACTTCTCTTCTATCTCTCCATCGGGGTCAGTAGTTCTAGTATAGATCCCGCCGTACTTACCCCTGAAGTAAGGCTTCGGGTACTCAGGTATGGTATATGTGTTGGTTGGAGTATTAGGTAGGTTTAGTGCCGGAGCTTCTACCACAACCTCTACCACATTATCTTCGGCAGTCGCCTGTTCTACGCGGTTACCTAGTGTGATGGGAGACTTTATCTTCCCCCAGTTCGGGCAGTCTTGGCATATGCCGGGATTACTAGCGTCGAAACTACTACATAGGTGTACGTGTTTAGTAGTATCATATTTACTATCAGTTTCTTCGGGGTCGTATCCGTCGTAGCCCCTAGATATTTTATGTACTCCTGCCCTACCACCGTCTTCACAATGCTTAACGATAGACACAGCATCGAACCACGTAGGTTCACTGACACTGTTGGGGTCACGTAGTACTTGCATCAACTGCTCACAGCCTCTACCTTCTTTACTCTTGGTGAGGATGTCCTTGAAGTAACTTTTATAGTTCGGCGTGAGTGCCGCCATGACCGAGTTCGCCCCCGCAGACCTTCTCGTGGGGACTGGTATCTGGTCTATACCGATTATATTTGAGAACGTGTCAAAGTTTACCGTCGAAGGGATGGAGCCAAAATACGCAACTTCAGACGGAGGTGTAGTCTTATGGTTATGAGTGTGGGGTATTCGTAGTACCCTAGCGGAATCGGCGGTGACCTGATTGTCGCAGTGGAAGTCATGCTCTTGGCACAACTTCTTCAGTCGTGTAGCTACCGGTTTCCAGTCGTCGGGGCATACGGTCTCAGTAAGCCTCCAGTACACGTGGATTCCCCTACCTGAGTTTACTAGTAGTGGGCGTGGTAGCTTCACAGTCTTACAAAACTTGGCTAATTCTTGTACAGCTTCAGCTTGCGTGCTGTAGTCCTTATCTTCCCCGCAATCTATGTCGAGAAAGAAAGCCTTTAGGTGCTTCCCGTTGATCGCTTTTCGGGAGTTATTATCTGTAAATGTACATAGCGCAAAGTACGCATCGTACCCTTTTGCGTCTAGCTCGGTCGCCGCGTCAAGCAGATCCCCAGTAGACTCGAAGAACATCTGTGGCTTGTGCCCAGTGTTCAGGTTATTCGCAAACAAACAATAGTAGCCACCGTTCCCCAACGTGCTATCTAGAAATGCTTTTGTATCCATAACGATTTCCTAATTCCGAGAGTCACCACAGCAGGGGCACCGAAGTGCCCTTTTCAGGTAATCAGCCCTAGCTGTGGGATTAGTTCTTAATTGGGACTAGTTACTAGTCATCCCATTCGTCAACGATTGATGCAAGATCAGCATCATCTTTTGGTGCGGGAGCCGCTTTCTTTACTACCTTCTTAGGCTCGGAGACTTTCTTTGGTTCGTCCTCAAAGATCTCATCACTGACTGCTTCTACGGCAGCCTTAGGAGCATCTTGCACTGCAAATGGATTATCGTCAACCTCTAATTCAAATCCATCTACAACACCAAACGGAGAACCGGCTGACTGTGGCTCTTGATACTTGATAACCTGTACAGCTTTTAAGCGTAGTGATACGCCATTGTCACGCATGTTGTAGGGTACGAACACCACGGCCACGTTGACAGTACTGCCAGTAGTGAGACGGAAGTCTTCAGGTAGTTCCTTACTCTTAGCGTCGAACTGCTTAGGCTTGGCGGTAGCGTCTTTACCATATGCGGCCTTGAGTACAGCTTTACCTACGAACATATCGTCGTCGTCCTGCTCGAATGGCATAGCTAACTTCTCCGGCCAAGACTTCTCTTTACGTTCTGCGTACGCAGTAGCCATAGCTTTGTACAGTGCCTTGGCTTGATCTTTATCCATACGGAACTTAGTCTCGTACCTAGCGCCATCTTCAAACGGGTCGCATGGGATGCTTTTGTTTTCGGTGTTACAAAAACGGTAGCACTGGTTAATGCGTGGGTAAAGGATTTCTACGTTACTTACTAAATGTGTCATATCAATTTTTCCTATAATTTAATTTGCGTCTATGTCAAAGCCATCTACCACACCAAAAGGATTCGAGGATTCAGGTGGTTTGTATGCGTCTTGGCGTATCGCTTCTAGCGAGTCATCCCCAGAGATCACCACATCTACTACATCCAACTCATCTTCGGTTAGTGGTCGTACAGCTTTAAAATAGAGTTTAGGTACTACACTTTCTTTATCAACATACATCTTGGTAACAACCCCAGTAGCTACAGAATCACGTGCGGATAAAAACTTCACGTATTCCTGTAAGGGCATGTCGCCATTACTCCCTCTACCGTATATAGAAGTAGCGGGTAACTGTAGTCTGTAAACTACACCTAGGTCGTTGGGCAATGCAATGGCAAGGCGTTGGGCAAACCTACACGCTCTACCACCGTTCTGTCCTGAACCTCTTACGTTCTGGGTGCAATCCATACACCTACTAGATTGTATCTGTCCTTCTGGTACATCCGATGCGGGTACTTGCGTATCAGGTGACCAACATACCGGAGCCTTTACTACGTTCGGGTCATACGTGTTGTCGTAGTACGAACGTGATATAGGGGCGGCGTTTACAATAACAATGTCTATTGAGTCTTTAGCCTGTGAAGCTACGGCACCATCTATGGTTCTAATCTCTCCACCACGGATACTGATTCGGCGACTCACTATACATCCTCTCCTGCATCCCACGACAGGTCTTCGACCAGAGAGTCCACTTCTTGCGCATCATCTGCATCAGACTTATTCTTTAACAGAGACTCAACTACAGAGCTTAACTTAAACCGGTACGTGTTACCGAAGTGCGCGTAGGTGTCTTCAGGTATGTCACCCTTACGAACCCATGCACGGACAGTAGCAATCGACACTTGAAAATGTTTTGCCACGTCCTCAGTAGTTACAAATTGTTCCATTATTTCTTCCTCACCGCTATTGCGTATTCTGAATCTACATTAAGACCTTTAGGTACGAGGTCGGGGTTTTCCTCCAAGTACTGCTTCACACTGGCTTGGTTAAGACGCTTGTCGAAGAACTCAGGTATCTCGTTCTCTAGAACAAACTTATACATAGATTCCCAATCGCTCGTCCAGTATCTAGTCTTAACTGACCTGTAAAACAGTCCCGCAGGAGTTTTAACGCTATCTAGTCCATGCTCAGCACAGTAATCTAGTAGTGCGCGTTTTACTTTATCCATTTGGGCAGTAAGTGCCTTGTCCTTTTCCTTAAACTCTGCGGACATCTTAGACCGTTTATCTCTTATCTTTAGATAGGTCTCCGTCAGCTTCTCCGCATTAACTACATCGCTCATAATTAACCTCTACTTGGTGACAGGAAGTACACTCTATTCCCATATAACCCCCTAGTCAAGTATTTCTTTATAAAGGTCGATCATCTTTGTATGTACGTCAATTCTATTGTCAAGTAACGCATATACGCGTTTCTCTGCGTGACTACCAACTAGCTGGACGATGGTACACTTCTGATCTTGTCCAGACCTGTGTACACGTGCGTTAGCTTGCGCGTAGGTTTCCAGCGAACTTGTCGGCCCCCACCATACAACCGTATTCGCCGCAGTTAGGGTTACACCATGCGCGGCTGACTGTGGCTGAATAACTAACACTTGTGGGTCATCGCTTGTTTGGAACTTCTTAAATATCTCAGTTCGCTTGCCCGCAGGTACATCCCCCCGTATTACCTCAGTGGTTACCTTGTCTTTGTGTAACTTCTCTACTAGCATATCAATGGTATGCCTGAACGGTACGAACACGAGTACCTTCTTACTAGATTCGGCAATCACCTCTTGTAGCACTTTGTATCGGTGCTTGATGTCAAACTCTACAGAATCTCCATCGTCGGTATACACTGCGCCCGCAGATATTTGTAGTAGCTTATTCATATTAACCGCCGCGTTAGCCGCTGTGATCTGTTCCCCCGCCGCTTGCATGACCATCTTACTCTTCAGTTCTTTGTAGTACTTCTTCTGCTGTCGAGTTAGTTCTACCTCACGCTTAACGTATACCATGGGCGGTAGGTCTAGACACTCATCTTTAGTGAAACGTATTGCAGGTTGTAGTACTCTGTGGACTGTATCCGTCGCCGTCTCTTTAGGCACCCACTTAAAGTTAGTGACCTTCTGCATAACCTGATCACGGAACGAACCTAAGAACCTCGGTACCTTATTAGGGTTTACCAACTTGGCTAATCCATATGCGTCCACGGGACTTTGTGCAGCGGGTGTACCTGTCATCATCCATAGCCATGTCTCTGGCTTGACTAACTTGTTGAGCACCTTCCATCGTTTAGTCTGCGGGTTCTTGTAGTGGGTAGCTTCATCAATAATTATTAAGTCAAACCCCCCATCCGCTACAGCGTCTTGTACTATCTCTACACCATCGTAGTTGATGATGACGAACTGAGCGTCCCCCTCGATTATCTTACGCCTCTTATCTTTAGCTCCGTAGGCCACGTCAACTGATCGGTGCATGGCAAAGGTAAACAGGTCGTTGCGCCATGCGGAATCCATAATAGACAGTGGGCATATAACCAACACTCTATTGATGATGCCTTTGTTTAGTAAGTAGTCAGCCGCCCATATAGCACTGGCTGTCTTACCTGTACCCTGCTCGTTAAAACAGAATGACTTTTGGTTCATAGTAAAGAACCCTGCCGTGTCTTTCTGGTGGTCGAAGGGATCGTACTTACCTGTCCACTCATACTCTCGTAGTATTGGGGATGGGGCTTTAATGTTTAAGTTCCTAAGTACTCGCGCTTCTTCCATACCCCAACTCACAAGTACTCGATTGTCAGACAACTCTTTGCTCTTAGGTATAACTGTTGTCACGTGTTTAGGGTTGCGTAGTCTAAGCAGCAACGCCTTGTTATCAATGATTTCCATTTATTAACTCCGATGAGAAATAGCACGAAGTGGGTGTCCACAACGCGCTTTGAATTTAGTGGCCCCGTCCGCTCCGGTGGGGCTAGTCCCGCTTATCATGGAGGGCCATGATTTACAACCCCCCACTGAGCTGCTACGATTTTTGCGGTTGATAGTGCCTGAATGAGCACATCGTAGCCAGAGGATACTGAGCTACATACCACGTTGTTTATAGACGCATCATAGTAAGCGTCTCAACCTACACACACTTATTTCTTTGAGTGCCCATTACGGGCGCGGTTCTTACTTGAACACTCCACGTACACTCCATCCTTATTACTACCACCTTTTGCCAACGCCTTACGGTGGCTCAAGTCTTTGCCCTTACGCTTCTCATAACCGTTATTCTTATCAAACTTACGTCTAGCACGTTGTCTTTCCATACGTGCTTCATGTGCAGGGCTACCTACGGGTGCGTTAGTTTGTTTCTTACGATCAGCTTTGTTCTTGTAGGGCATTAGTTTCTACCGTTGTGTACACATTCAGTTACGATGCAATGCCTACGGCACAAGCCACTTTGGTGTGCGTTCCAGACATCTGCTTCAAAGGCTTTCTCCATACGCTTGTAGTCACCTAACCACTTAGCCCATAGCTTCGGAGCATCTTCTTTCTTATACTCGTCTTTGATTAGCTCTTCACATACTACAAACAAGAGGCCACCTTTGACTGTCTCTACTTCAGGGAAGTGTTTAAAGGTAGCTAATGCCATCAATTCTAGCTGACCTTTGTCTGCATAGCGAGTGTTTTTACTTGTCTTGTAGTCAATAACATATGCGGTCTTCTCTTCCCTATTCAGGATAACCAAGTCAGCGATGCCTCTATACCACACGTCATCGGCCTTGAACCCGCACGCCTCTAGGTCTTCAGTCAGTCCCATCTCGTACTCACATAGGAACTCTCCCTCAAAACGCATTAGGCTATCTAGCACAGGCTTAACGTACGCATACTTCTCAGGTACAGGTGTGCCATCACGTATGTATTCCTCAGCGGCCAAGTGTACGGCAGTACCGTACAACATAGCGTCAGTCTCAGGCTCCCTATAATCCTTTGAGATCTTCAGGTGGTAGAACTTCTTGGGACACTGTTCAAAAGATTTAATCCTTGAGAACGACCACGGCTTTACTTTATCTATTAGACTCATAACATTCTCCATAACGCGACTAACACGCTACCGACTATAAAGCCCCCACCGAAGTAGGCCGCCAAAACGAGTAATCTTTTCACTAGTCTTCTCCCTCTCGCAGGATGTCCGCCATCTTATTTTTACATTCCTCTAGTTGGCCCATCACTACCAGTAGCTCGTTGTAATCCAAAGTTATGCCGGATACGCCTACATCGTTACCATCATCATCCTCTACACCCTGTTCAACTATGGCGAGTATATGTTCGTCATCCTTCACTATCATCACCTTGGTGTACCCAACGTAATTTTCCTCAGAAGGTCGTGTACCATTCAACTCCATCTCAGTCTTCTTGAAGTCTTTCATTGATATAACTTTATCGTCGCTCATCCTGCTTCTCCGTATGATTTACCAGTACCAGACTCGCACGCAATAGGTAACCCGTCTGCCCATGCCGGTGTCTTATTCATGCACGACTCGATGTACTCACGTGCTTCATCTACTTCACTTTCCTTAACGCAGCATACCACGGAGTCATGTACTGTAAGCGCAATCTTATACCTGCGCGCAATATCTAGCATCTGCTCTCCCATGATACACCTAGCAATAGCTTGGCATACGTTCTCTACTACCTTACCACCGTATATACGTGTCCGACCACGGCGTGTTCGATAGCTAAACTCTGGCCCCCGCGCCCCTTGTTCAAACTGTAGGTCGGTGTACTTCATCCACAACCCTGACGGCAACTTGATACCCGCCGTACCATTACGCGTTACACACCGGACTATATCGTTGACTCCGTATGTAAAGTCGTCTCCCCGTGACATAGCTACCAACATGTGTTGTGACGAACGCCATAGCTGTGCGATCTTCCAGTTAGCGTCGCGGTATATTTGTACTACCCGCTGTGCTTCGGCGGGCGCCATAGTAGTACCGAAGGACTTCAACTGTTCCGCAAACCGTACCGACCCCATGCCATACCCTGCGCCGAGGATAGTAGTCTTACCTACAAACCGTTGCTCCCCTGTAACTTCTCCCTCGGGTATGTCATAGATACGTGCCGCCATCTTTATATACACATCTTCCTTGTCGGCGAACGCTTGTACCAAATCATCCTGCCCCGCCAACCACGCTAGTACGCGAGCTTCAATCTGCGAGGAGTCACAGTCAATCAATACGTGTCCCTCAGGGGCTACGATACTCGTCTTCAGTACCTTACCATTCACACCACGGCTCGGTAGGTTTTGGATGTTAATCTTGTCATCCCCACCCCATCTGCCAGTGTGCGCAGCGTAATACCTCACAGGTACCGGGAGAAGCCCACGTTGTGCAATACCTATAAACCTCTCTGTACGTGATTCTTCGAGAGAACTTTTAACCCCTAGTCGTGACTCTACCAGTGCAACTACCTCAGGGGTTTCGTGGTCTAGTAGTGCCTTGAACCCTTCATCGTTCTTAGCAAACGCGTATGTCTGCTTGCCTGTGGTCAGGCTTATCTTCATCGGGGGGTGCACCCCATGCCCTTCTAGTAACTTAGCGAACTTTGGGTTACTCATTAAGTCTGTCTTGGTAACCCCAGAAGATTCAACTAACGCTTCCTTGGCCTTCTTAGTGTTCTCTAGATGTGTCTCCAGTAGTGGTAGGTTTAACTCCAACACTGGCTCAATAAACATACGTAAGGTCATGTCTATGATGCGCATCTCTTTCTTCGGGAAGTTTTTACCCATGATGGTAAATAACTTATATGTTAGTTCCACATCGTTGATGCAGTAGTCGCCGTAACTGTCGAGCTGTTCGTCAGAGAAGTCTAGTCTTCTAAGTCCCACTGCGTCGAGCACTTCGGTTCCTTTCTTGCCGATACCGTATCGTTCAGCCAACACCGCAAGACTGCCACCCACTTCAACACCGTGTAAAGCACGAGCGATGCACAGACTATCAGCCCAGATACGAGGACGGATATTGAAAAGCCAACTGAGTATAGCACCGTCAAACATAGTATTGTGAGCCAGTACCATGCTGTTCTTCCAATCGAAAGTATGTAAGTAGTCATGTAATTCCTCGTGCGTGCCTGACGCCCACTCCGTATCCCCATTGTTTACTTTGATACCTACACCCACGATCTCAAAACGAGGGTCGCGGATGTAGTTCTCTAGGGTGATCTTACGCAGTGAAAAGTCTTTGTCATAATACGTTTCAAAGTCTAGCGTAATAAGATCCATCACTCCTCCTTAACAAATATTCCATCTACCATCTTACCCTTGCGGTATTTGATGTCGTTGTATGCGTGGTACATGCACTCCCATATAGACAGGTTGTTACGGTACGCTATGTTTATCAGCACTACCATGATGTCCCCGATGTCATCCACTATTGGCTTGCTCATTACAATGTTTACACCCAGCTCATCCACTTCTTCTAGCAGCTTGGTGAACTGCTGCGCATCTGTTGAACCGTCGATCAGGTTGCGATCCTTGTGCCACTGAATAATCTTCTCTTCTAGATCCATCAGTCTTCCTCCGTCACAGATATTAGCTTGTTTAGATACCAATGCGCCTTCATCAGGTCTTGTAGCCCCCCCTTGGATTCGTACCTCCAAACGTATTTCTGTACGTTACCCTTTAGGTACCCCCGGAAGCCCTCTAACGTCATGGACTGTTCAATAGCGTCGATGCACTCGATAGCGCCGTTGTTATAGTGGTTGGGGTTGTTGACCATATCTTCCTCATCTACCGAGGGATATTCTAAATAATCTTTCTCCACCGGATCCCACCCGTCGTTATGTATTTCCAGTTCCAGTTCCAGTTCCAACTGCTCGTACTGAGGCATCTCTTCTTCTATACCTTTATCAAAGTAGTGTTCGTACGCCTCTACAATTGAAGGGTGCTTCTTCCGTAATGCGTCCCACTGTGCGGGTGTTGCTTCATTTAGTGACATGTCTATTCCTCTAATAGGTTAGTAGCAGTGTTAGATCGTGCATGTTTTCTTCGTTGACTACAACGGCTAGGCCGCCCGAATCACTTATCTGTTCTAGGTTCCTGTCCTGTAGGGGGGTCGTAGTGTTTTTCCCCGCCTTACACTCAATACCAAAGAACTTCCCTTTGTGACAACCTACTATGTCGGGCACTCCCGACTTACCATAACCGCCAGTGGCGGGGAAAAAGTAGTAAGCTCTAAGTGCTTTTAACTGTTCCACCACTTTCTTTTTTACTTTTGCTTCCGGTGTCATCGCCATGCTTGTCATCCTCTAAGATACCAGTGCCTTGTTTACTACCAAAGATCCGGTCAAAGTTATCGTCGAACTTCTTTTTGTTGGTGGGTCGAGGAACATCCCCCTTCCCACCGTGCGTCTGTCCCCACTTCATTAGTTACACCTCGTTGTGCCCCAGTTATCTGTCTGGCAGCTTGTACCATCACTGAAACGTGTAGTACCCCAAGCATCTTTCTGTGACGTAGTGCCATCGTCGTAGCGAGTTGTGCCCCATGCGTCAGTCTTAAAGCTAGTACCATCAGAGCCACGAGTAGTTCCCCAAGCGTCAGTCTGGTACGAAGTACCCGTACGGCTGTCACGTGTAGTACCCCATGAGTCAGTAGTCAACGTACCAGAGTTACCATCGTGGCATGTGTACTTGCTGTTGCCCCAACTGTCCGTCTTCATGCTACATGCCGCATCAGAGAAGGGTGACCACACAGCTAGGGTCAGTAAGCTACAGAATCCCAACATATGCCAACGCGTCATAACGGCGCAGTCTACGTTCATATATCCATGCACCTTATTCCATTTAGTTCTAAGCTCTTCCTGCGTCAATAGTCTATCAGCAGTAGCGTGTGCGTCTTCGATCTTATCTTTAATCTCTTGCTTATTCATCTAGGTCTTCCTCAAATTTAAATACTTCATAAATAGCGTTCCAAATCTCACGCTCTATCTCCCCCTCTAACTGCGCACGGTTGGGGGTGTCCGTATGTTTGTGCGCCTTCATGTACCCGAAGTGTATACCTGATTCTATAGCAGCCTCAAGAATTTTCCGCTTCTTCGCGATCACGTTTTGCCCTCCTCTCAGCTACACGTCTACGGTTCCACACCCGTGTCTCTTCAATGTTATAGATGACTGCGTGCCCTACTAGGAACAGCACGAAGAATATAAATAACGTGGTTACTAGTGCTTCAACATAATACATATCTCTCTCCTCACATTACCCAAAAAGTCTGTTCGTTTATGCGCCTCCCAACCCCTTGTACAAAGGTAGTCGGGGGCATCGCGTCACAGGTCATTAGTACTGCCAAGTTCTTCTCTAACGTATCTGGCAATGTGTCCCTAGTGTAGATGCCTGATAGGTCATTGTCAAAAACCGCTATCCCAAGTCCTGTTACAACTATATCTTCTTCTCTTATAAGCACGCGGTACAGGCTCAGGTCAGGGGTAAAAGGATTACTAACAGCCAATGGGCACTCCCACCTCTTCGGTTACTCCGTTCTCAACAAAGAATATATTTTCTGTCGGACTTTTGTATCCTACATTGTGTAGGTACTCGCCCCTCTCTAGTGTGTTAAGTATAGCTAACTTCTCTATCATACGTGGGGATAAGGAATCTATACCGCATACTGTAGGTACCTCATCAGTGACGCCCTTTTCGCGCCATTCGTCCGCCTCTGATCCCAATTTCAATAACTCGCATAGCTGTTCCCCTGCTACGGTGCGTATACGACAGAACACAACGCTGCGCTCCGCTATGTCTTTCCTCTCAGCTTTGACTGAATCTACGGATAGGAGCAGCGTGTCTACCTGATGTTTTACATTACCAAAGTCCATGTCTAGGTTACGTACATCAGAAAAATACTGGACTAAAGGGGGTAGGGTAAATTGTTCCCTAAAACACTTATACGCATCCCTACTCTCGATATTTAAATCCTCCAGTGCGCCTTGGTATTGTCTTTGTATCACTTGTTTGTAGTGGTTGGCCGTAGCACGGTAACCCGCCCTGTGTGTATACCGTAACTCTGTAGTTACCAACGGAGTGCAGTATCGCTTAATGTTCTTTATGGCTATATCTATGCGAGTAGTGGCCTTCGAGTATTGTAGGTCGCCGCTGCTGTACTTGTTATTCTCTAGGGTACGTGCGAACACGACGAGCTTAGGGTCAGTAGGAGCACCATACCTGTCCTGCATACCACGTATATCTATCCGCCCACTGGCTTGTTCGTCACCTTCGTAGTACACGAAGAACTTGTTCTGGTCTGTACCTACCTTGAGCGCCGTGTTAGCGGTTATGTTCTTTATATATAGTGTCATCATGGTATCCCACCTGCTCCACATCGGTGGCTTGGGAATTGTTGAGAGCGCATCACGTAGACTATCTACAGGGGGGTGGAAGTTATCATACTTACTCATTGCTCTTCTCCCATACCTAGTGACAGGCCAACGATACCGTGGTTGGCTATAGTAATCATGTCGTCCACTTCCATAGGGGTAGAGCTTTCGACGTGGGGGTTGGTCATCGTCTTGTGCTTAGATGTGGTAGGGCCATACTTACTGACGTTCTCATACCACACGCCCTCCTCACGTATCCACAGTGGCCAGTGTGTACCATACGAATACACGACATATCGTGCGCTTGTGTCAGTGTGGCGTACTATGCCAAAGATGTTGCTACCCTCGAAAGGTCTACAGTTTTGTACGTACTCACGTGCTACTCGATTGGTTACTTTGTTCTTTGTTTTACTCATGGTGCTATCCTCTGATTGTGTAGTGTGGGACACGTCCCACGTTATCCTTGTTTGATTCGTGCCCATGCGTTCTGGACTGATTCGTAGTCTTGCCTGTCGTGCTCTAGGCTTTGGTCGCCTTGGCAGTAGTCGTCATAAAAAGATACCAGTGCCTCCATCGTGTTGACGGCCTCACTCCACTCCATACGTAGTTCTGTGGAACTGCTGAACTCTCCGACAGGTAGCCTATTTCTATGTGGAAATTTTTTCCCATAACGCCCGTATTCTTCACTCATGACATATCTCCTGATTGGATGTGTACACACGTACCGACGTCTGGTGATGCGTGCTTGTTGTCTAACACTGTCCATAATACAGGACATGTCCACTGACCCCAACCTGCGTATAAATGGCCGTCAGTCAACACGACACACGCTTGTGGTTTGATAGCGTGCTCAGTCATATAGTCAGTCACACACTCTACATTGGTACCACCTCCACCCATAGGCTTGGTAGACTTGGTTAGGTCATCCAACTCGTGCATCTCATACGACTCGTCACCAACTACACTACTACCCCAATACAACAGGCGTACCTTGTCAGGCTTGACCGTATCGCATATACCCTTGACCTCGGTTAGGAACACAGACAGCGGGGCTTGACCAATAGAACCAGACGTGTCAACAGCTATGACTAGCTCACCTACCTGATCACTGACACCACTAGGCATGATAATACCCTGCGACATGAGGCGACGGTTGGGGCGAGCATACGTAGCGTAGTCATTACCTGCACACGTGTTCTGTACAAACTCACGCAACACCTCACGCCAGTCAACCTGTGGGGTCAGTAGGTCATCTAGGTCACGACTGCCCTTGCCCATCTTACCTGCGGCCATAGCACCTTGACGTATAGCCTCATCAATATCACGTGCAAGCTCTTGCTTCTCAGGCTCGGACAGTTCTTGCGCACCCTCCCAGTCATGTGAGTCCATAGGCTCACCGCCGTCAAGGGACTGAGATGCGTCATTTGAGTCCTGCTCCTGCTTGAGTAGGTTGTACACCTGCGCGGTATCCATACCACGGTACTTGTCGTCGAGCAGTGCGCCATCAATAACAGTGGCGAACCCATCGTGGTTGTCGTCGGCTATCTTCTGATTGATAACGTAGTCACACGCCATGTTAGATAGCTGGGGGTTATCGTCATACAAGTGACGCCACGTTGTCAGATGACGATACAGCTTGTGGTAGTTCTCGTGTAGGACTAGAAACCGTAGCTCTGCGTCAGTCAGACCGGCTACGAAGCTACGCCCATACATCTCGTCACGTCCGTTAGTACATGCGGTAGGTACGTCGTCGCATATAGACTTCTCGCCGATCATCAGTACACCTGATAGGGCTATATACTTGTCGTTGCCCATGATAGCAACTACCGCTTTGGATAGTCGCTGCTCTGCTGTGAGTTGGTTACCTATGCTTAGCATGGTCTACTCTCCTGTCATTTAGTTTACGTTGCCTGCCCACCTTGTTGGGGCGTGCCCCGAATATGTCATCGGGGTGTTTATAGTCACCCTTGACCTCTCGGATGTCATACTTGCCTGCGGTCTTGAACTTACTACGATGTAGTCTTAGCTGTAGTAGTTCGCTTCTAGTTATCTTCATTTCTTATCCGCCGCAAACATATAGTTATTCTCGACAGCCCACGTACCGTAGTTCTTGGACTGCATAATCATGTCACGCTTACCGTAGTTACTGGCACGTATACAGTTGACGAACAAGCCTTGAGCTTCCTTGTCTAGCCTACGTATGTAGGTCATCCACGAATCTACCCAGTCACGCTCGACCATACTCACAGCACGGTACACCACCATGCATACAGCGGAGGCGGAGGTAGGCACTGTGGCGTTGGCGGGGTCTTGCTTGATAGACTCCAGTGTCGGTAGTTGGTCAGCCAGTTTGACGAAGGCCATCATGTCCATTGCACCACGGGCACCGATGGTACCGCATAGCGCACCTGTCAACGTATTGTCGTCAAGGTACTCACGTGCTTGAAGTATGTCACTAGCTGCTTCGAGAGAGCGCGGAGTGATGAAGGCGGCGCGTTGTTGTTTGGGGTGAAAGATATACGGATTGTCGTCCGGCTGTGTAACTTCTTGGAAGCTCTGCATAGTCTGCGGGAAGTCCTTGACGAAACCCAATACGGATGGGTGTATGCGGTTGTTGATACCCCACTCGATCCACTCGGTAGAGTCAGGCTTGCGCATCTCTACTACAGTGAGACGGTTACGTGCATGGGGAGGCAGTAAGTCGCCTACACCCTCAGCACCTAGGTTAGTGGTAGCGAAGATGATGCTACCCTCGGGGAAGCGGTCACGCTCCAACATGTCACGTAGCAACGCGTTCTTGACAGCGGGGTTAGCCTTGCCGAACTCATCGACCATCAGGATAACGGGCTTGCCTGTGTGTAGTCCGAACTCTTCGTTCGGTAGGTACTTGACGTACCCCTCGTCAGTGTTGAGTGACGGTATGCTTATGTCGCCTAAGTCCTTGGTGGTACAGTCAAAGTAACACGCGTGGTGGTCAGGGAAGCGCTCCTGTAACACCTTGAGCATTGATGACTTGCCACACCCCATGTGCCCTTGGACTAGGACAGTACGTTGGTGGCCTATAGTTGCTACTAGGTTAGTAGCTTGGTCGAGTGATGTTGCGTATAAGTTAGACATAGTATGTATCTCTCTTTGTTGTAGTGTGGGACACGTCCCACGTTAGGTTACGGATATAGAATGTATGGTATTCAATTCGTGGGGTACGCCCACGCTCGACACACTGAGCATAGTGTCGGGTACGCTTGAAGTTACGCACCCTCACTACTACTTGTGTAGCCACTACCAATCCAGTGTCGGCAGTGCGGCCAACATCTCATCGGCAGCGCGCTTGGTCTGTACACGTTGGGCGTGGCTGTGTGACAGTGAGTCGTACGTAACACCACGTAACGTATCGTCAAGTCTAAGACGAAGCGCCTCCATCTGACTATCTCCTGTTACATTACACGTGCTCAGTACTTGAAGCAAATTCAACGCATTATCAACAAGGGACTCGCGGAATATCTTGTGCCCACGCTTGTTGGTCTTCTCGCCATCGTCGGGGTCAGCCAGTCGGTCAGACATAGCGGACAGGGCTTTGTGTACACGTTGCCACACGTCACCCATGGCGGACTCGATCTGCTTGGTATAGTAGGACTTGTAGTGCTCCTCCAGTATCTCACGCTGATCGGTAGCTACATCGACACGGAAGTCACCCACCTCAGGTAGTGGTATGTACGCCATACGAAAGTCAAACTTGCGAGAGATGTGGTCGGTGGTCGGGTAGTCATCACGTGCAAACAGGTTACCCAGTCGTGCTTGTGCGCTGATAACTTCCCACTCGTATTTGGTAATGAAGTCGGTGGTCAGCATGGAGAACTCATTCTGTAAGCGCGTCATCTCGTTGTGGTACTCGGCGTACTGCGTGGTCGGCAGTAGTCGCAACCCGTTGTCAGACCATGGCATCGTCATACTATAGTGCGTAGTACGTGCGGCTGTGGCGAACTTCTTGATGGCGTCTAGCTCGGGGCAGTTACCCAGTAACTTCTTGCTTACGCTTGCGGTACCCTTGTCGGCGTACTTGTTGGCTGTCACCTCGTCGGAGGCTTGGTGGTCTTTCTTGCGTGCTGTCCACTGACTGATATTCAGCTCGACTAGCATGGCGCTTGATGCGATAGATGGTGTGGCGATAGATGGTACGTTTAAGTTTGTCATGGTGTAGCCTCTGTGTAGTGTGGGACACGTCCCACGTTAAGTGTCAAGGGATTCAAATAAGGTCTTTCAGTCCTATGGGTAATTCAAGCTGCACTTCTTGGTACTCGGCGATGGCTCTGTGCATACTCTGGATCTTGGCTAGTAGGCGTCCGTCAAAGTAAGGCGCTTGTGCTGCGCTCTGCTCTTCCCAGTTAGCTACCATGTCGGTCATTTCGGCAAGGGTATACATATTACTTGCACTCCTGTTGGCGGCGTATAGCAGATCGCATTAGGTTGGACTTGCGTATTCTACGCTCTGTTGCAGGCACACTAGCTAGACGTGCTTCCATGTCATCAAACAACGCACTGTGGATTTGGAACATCTCACGTAGTTGGTCGTCGATAGACTGTATGCCGTGGCCGCTGTGGCTGTTGGTTTGCTTTTCGTTTGTCATAATGTAATGCCTCTATGTAGTGTGGGACACGTCCCACGTTAAGTGAATCTAACGTCGTGTAAGCCTGTCTTGCTCTTTACAGCTTATGGTTCCCATTATACAGGTATTACAAGGCGTTGTCAAGTGACGCCATCTAGCGACGTTTAGTGTAATGTACTAATTTGTTCCAATTTGTTCTTATGGTATGGCTTGTAAGTTACTGAAATATATACAATGTTCTAATGTTCTTTTTTCTGGGGAATTATGGGTCGGTCTTGCGAATGGAAAAACAAGTGGAACAAATCGCTCGGGAGGGGGGAGACGAAAGGTTGCTCCATTGTATTTATAAAAAGGAACATTACAAATAATAAGAATAAACATATAAATAGATTGCACTGCTTTTAACTGCATTGAAAGTAGCTTTTCGCTTAGATTGCACTAGATTAACTTATAAAGAAATATAAAGAAATATATACTAATGTTCCGTTTTGGCCGATAAAAAGGGAACATTACAGGAACATTAGGACGATAAATGGAACATTGCAGGAACGGCGCGGCTTACAGCCGGAACATTACAAATAGTGTGGGACGTGTCCCACGTTATGCGATGCGCGACGCAACTCAGGAACTGGTATCTGTGTACGCTATGACGTACGTTATGGGCGATGCGCGACGCGACTCAGGAACTGGTATCGAGGGCACTTTTCGATGGGCGAAAAAAAGCCCCTCCGAAGAGGGGCAAGGTAGGGG
>Ga0196887_1000179_pt1 | contig 31257 bp, 42 predicted proteins | sample VirMetDEL_Mar_31_FD_169094 | JGI IMG/M metagenome (GOLD analysis project Ga0196887, IMG submission 169094) | Aqueous microbial communities from the Delaware River and Bay under freshwater to marine salinity gradient to study organic matter... | ecosystem: Environmental > Aquatic > Marine >... | reverse complement strand
AAGCACAGCTAAGATTGCAGATAATGCAGTGACGGCTGATAAACTACAAAGAAAATTCACAATAAGTACATCTTCTCCTTCAGGAGGTAATGATGGAGACATTTGGTTTAAATATTCATAGGAGTTTTAATGGCTAATACCTATGGCAAAGTATCAGGAACATTTCAAGAGATAGATAACGCCTACGGAAAAGTATCAGGCGTTTGGCAAGAAGCAGATGAGATATATGCAAAAGTATCAGGTACTTGGGAATTAGTGTTTGCAGCTTTTGAAGCAACTTCATATTCAACATTAAGTTCTGGTTCAGGAACTTTTACAGTACCACAAGGTGCTAATGCAATTCATGTTCAAGCGGGAGCTGGAGCAGGTGGTGGTGCAATGAGAGGAGCTGATTACGATAAAGCTGGAGGAGAATCTGCTGGAGCTGGAGGAGGTTCTGGAGGATTTGTATCAGACAAAATATTTAGTGTTACTGAAGGTGAAACAATTTCTTATTCAATTGGTTCTGGTGGTGCTAAAGGAACAGGTGTTTATAGTGGAAGTGCTGGTAGTGGAACTAATACAACTTTATCCGGATCAACATCAGGAAGTTTATTTACATTAAATGGAGGTGGAGGAGCTTCAGCTTCGGGAGGTGGAGTACAAGGACCTTTAAGAAGTAACACAGCGGGAAGTGCAGGTTCAAATACAATTTCAGGATCCGTAATCACTTCAGGAAATTTTAGAGATTCTGATGGCACTACAAAAGCAGTCACTACAAATACATCAGGACCAACTGGAACATTTAATGATAATGGAAATGGTGCGGTTGGGGGTAATAATGGAAACTGTGGTGGAGACAACTGTAGAATTGGTGGATCAGATGGAGCAGATTCTTTTTCAGGAAACGTTGCTGGTGGGGCAGGAGGTTCTTCTTCTGGAGCTGGTACTAATGGTGCTGCGGGTACAAGAGGATCTGGAGGAGGTGGAGGAGCAGCACAAGTAAACTCTGGATCTACCCAAGGTGGTGACGGTGGAGCTGGAGAAGTTAAGTATAGATTCTTACGAGTAAATTAGTATAGTGCCTTATGGCAAATATATCCAAATGGTTTGGTTATCCTATTTACATAACTAAGTTAGAAAACTTTGAAGAAATAAATAAAAAAATTGTACCTATAATACTTAGAGATATTACTCCTACCAATTCTCAATACTCAACAACGACAGATGTAAAGCCAAAAGAATTACAATCTATTGATGATAATTTACACAAAGATAAAAGATTCAAAGAATTATACACTGAACTATCTAAAGTAATACAAGGTTGTTTATCTGCACAAAAATATAATTTAGATTTTTTTGAAATATATATAACAAAGTCTTGGGCTACCCTATCTACTAAAGAACAACATATTGCTTATCACAGACATATGAGTAGTCATTTTAGTTTTGTCTATTATCCACAAGCTCACGAACAAGGTAACTTGTTTTTATTAGATGATGATGCACATAAGGTTGGTCTAACAATACCTAAGAGAGATCCTTATTTTACAGAGTGGGATCAAAACAATTATGGTAAAGCTGAATACCCTGCAGAGACAGGTAATGTAATTATATTTCCATCTATGATGTTTCATGAAACAGGAAAGAATACAAAAGACATACCAAGACTATCTATTTCAGGAGATATAATGTTAACTATGAAAGAAGGTGTTAAATCTGAACATAATATACCTTCTCCTGCGACTTGGATGAAGCTTTAAAATGATGTAAAATGGTTGCATGCCTTTAACAAATGTAAGAATAGCCCCAGGAATTAATAAAGCAGATACCCCATCAGGAGCAGAAGGACAGTGGATTGACGGGGATTTTGTAAGATTTAGATACGGACAACCAGAAAAGATAGGTGGTTATACAGCCATTGGTCAAGAAACAATTTCAGGACCAACCCGTGCACAACACACTTGGACAGATTTAGATGGAAAAAGATACGCTGCACTAGGTACTTCTAAAGCATTATACATTTATTACGAAGATAAATTTTACGATATTACTCCACTAGCAACAGCAATCACAGGTGCAACTTTTACAAGCACCAACGGATCAAATATTGTAACTGTAAATAAAACATCGCACTCATTTGATGTCGGGGAATATATTACTTTAAGTTCTGTAACAGTGCCTGGACAAACTACAACTTTAAATGGTGCTATAACAGATTCTGATACTACAATAACTTTAACGAGTGCATCAGGTTTTTCTGCCTCCGGAACGGTAAGAATAGGGGATGAGCTAATAACCTATGCGAGTATATCTACAAATGACCTAACAGGTTGCACAAGAGGTACTAATAGTACCACTGCCGTAGCTCATGCTGATACGACAGCAGTAAGAGAAGCAACAGTTACAAGATACAATACAACAGATTTTACAACAAATACTTTTGAAATTCTTACAATAGCTACAAATTCTTTTACAATTCAAATGACAACAACTGAAACTGGAACAGGAATGACGGCAGGTGGAGGAGCTACAATAAATCCTTACGAAGATATTGGTCCCACTATTCAAACATATGGTTATGGTTGGGGTACAGGAACTTGGAGTAGATTAACTTGGGGTTCTGGAACAACCACTTCTTCTTTGATTCTAGATCCTGGCTCATGGTCACTTGATAACTTTGGAGAACAATTAATAGCAACTATTAAAGATGGTAAAACATTTGTGTGGAATCCTGGTGTATCAAATCCATTAGAACAAAGAGCAACGATAATGACAGGTGCTCCGACAGCAACAAGATTAACAATTACCTCTGATAGAGATAGACACGTTGTTCACTTTGGAACTGAAACAACTATAGGTGATACAACAACTCAAGACCCTATGTTTATTAGATTTAGTGATCAAGAAAATTATAATGTTTATCAACCAACTTCAGTTAATACTGCAGGTACATTTAGATTAGATACAGGTAATAAAATCGTAGCAGCAGTATCTGGTAAAGACTATAATTTAATTCTAACAGATCAAGCAGCATACACTATGCAGTTTGTAGGACCACCATTTACATTTTCTATAAGACAAGTAGGTTCTAACTGTGGATGTATTGGTCAACACGCAACTGTATATGCAGATGGTAAAGTATTTTGGATGGGAGCGGGTGGAGGATTCTTTGTATTTGATGGTACAGTTAAATTACTTCCATCACTTGTAGAAGACTTTGTATTCACGACCACCGGATCAAATGTAGGAATAAACTATTCATCTAATGAGATTATATATGGCTCACACAACTCTTTATTTAATGAGATTGTGTGGTTCTATCCAGCAGGTACACCCTCAGGTAATCCTGCAGTACAAAACAATAGAGCTGTTGTTTACAATTATGTAGAAAACACTTGGTCAGTAATGTCTCTTGCTAGAAGTTCTTATGCAGATGCAAGTACATATGACGTACCTTATGCAACAGAATATAACTCAACTGCCATACCAACAATCGCAAATTTGAGTGGTGCAACAAATACTTTTGGCTCAAGTACATATTATGCACACGAGATTGGCAATAATGAAATAGCTTTAAATGGTGCGGAAACAGCTATACCTGCTTACATTCAATCTGGAGACTTTGACCTGCCTACAGATGGTGACGGTGAAAATATGTTAAGGGTAAGTAGGTTTTTACCAGATTTTAAAAATTTACAAGGTAACGCAATAGTTACAATATTTTTAAAAAATTTTCCTGTTGACTCTGGAACTTCTTCACAATTAGGACCTTTTACTATAAACTCTTCAACAGAAAAAATTGACACAAGAGCAAGAGGCAGATTGGCTAATTTAAAAATACAAAACACAGCGGTTGACGAAACCTGGAGATTTGGAACGTTTAGAGCTGATGTAAACCCAGATGGTAGAAGATAATGGAACCCGATTTATTAGTTCCCGGTGAACAATTACAACCAACAGGAATAGCTCCCTTAGTAGATGAAGGTATGACTTTGCCAGATTTTAAAACAATAGGTTCAAACGTAATAAAAAACATTGCATTAAATAAAATTGGTGAAAAAATTGGATTAGAATCTTTAGGATCAACTATGTTAGGAACATCAATAAATCCTTTAATTGGTATATCTGCTTTAGTAGGTAAACGAAACGTAATTTCTAGTTATTTAAAAGACAAAAGAATGCAAAAACAATTAATAGCTGCTCAAAATAAAAATCAAATACAACAAATACAACAAAAATTAAATAATCAAAATTCCTCTGGAGGTGATAGGGGCCGAGGAGATAGACCTGGTGGAGCAAACCAAAGTGCACCGAGTACTTCACCTAGTGGCGGGTTTGATTCTTCAGAGAGAGGAGCAGCATTACATGGCTAAGATTAACGTATACGTACCGGAACCACCAGCAGAATATACTACAGAAGGTTTTAGACAAATTAACCAAGCTTTAGCTACTGTTGAAAATCAGTTAAATACTTCTTATCAACAAGACTTGAAAAACGAACAAGATTCGTTTAATTACTTTATGCAATGACAATAAGATACAAAAGCGAAACATTCGATTTAACTACAACTAATGTGACTACTGTTTTAACGTGTCCATCAGATGCAACTATCATTGTAAAAGCTCTTCAAACTAGTCATCAGGCTGCATCAAATGTGGATGTTGATGTTTTTTTACAAAAATCTGGAGGGTCAGATGTAGAAATTAGTCATGCTCAACTAAATAAAAATTTTACAAACATGGTTAGTTCAAGTTTAAATCTAGAAGCTAGTGATGTTTTAAAAGTGCAAGCAGATACTGCTAATCAAATTACAGGAGCTGTTAGCTATGCTTTGATAGATAGATCACAGGAAAATGGCTAGAAAATTTAAAGACTTTGTTGAAAGAGATAAGCCTAGAAAAAGACCTAGAAGACATTGTAAAAGTCCTAACAAGAAAAAAAAGTTGCAAAATAATAAAAAATACAATAGACAAGGACGCAGACAAAAATGAGTGATATAATTAAAATACCAGCAGAAGCAAAAGAAATTATTAAACACAAAAGGACTGGTAAAGTATATGCTAGTAAAGTTGATTTTGATAATGATGTTGCTGACCCCAATACTGACACTACTGTGGATGACTTTAGACAAGACCTTGAAATTAAGGTTACTAAAGTTTCTATGGGGGCTGCCACCAAAAAATAATGCAACCTCGCGGAGCAACAGAAATCCAAATGGAGATGCTCCATAAGCATGTTTCTAAAGAATTACTAGATCAAGTACAAATTTGCACATCAATACCAGGTAAAGTTCCATTAGACCCAGATAAACTTAACATTCTTTGGCAAAAAAATTCTTGGGATCAACCTAACTTACAAAAATTTTTTAAGGACAAGGACAGACACAAAGAGTATGATTGGTATGTATTCAATAGTCATTGGAACTATGAAAAATTTAGATATGCTTTTGATATACCGACTGAAAGATCTGTAGTAATTAAAAATGGTATAGATGATTTTCCAATAAGAAAGAAATACAAAAGAGGAAGTCCTATAAAACTTATACATCATTGTACACCTTGGAGAGGTTTAAATGTTTTATTACGTGCTATGCAAGAAATTGAAAACCCTAATATAAAATTAGATGTTTATAGTTCATGTAAAGTTTACGGATCTGAATTTGAAAAAAACACTGAAAAAGATTTTGAAGCACTATACGAACAAGCTAGAAAATTACCCAACGTAAATTATATTGGTTATAAACCAAATGAATATATTAGAGAAGTAATGCCTAGCTATGATATGTTTGTATATCCATCTATATTTGAAGAAACATCATGTGCATCAGCACTTGAAGCATTAGCTTCTGGTGTACATGTTATTACTAATAACTTTGGAGCTTTGTATGAAACATGTGCAGAGTGGCCTGTATACATTAATTACTCAACAAATTATGAACAAATGGCACAAGATACTGCAGGAGCAATTAATATAGCTGCTGATTATTTACACGAGGGTTTCATGCAAGACCACCTAGAGGAACAACAAAAGTTTTATAAAAGATTTTATAATTGGCAAAAAAAGGGTATGGAATGGACAAACTTTCTGAAAGGAGCTTTGAATGAAAGAAACAATAAATGAGGATACTTACCAAACACTTAAAGAAGTTGAGGTAACCTCATACGAAAAAGCCACTATCCCTATGTGGAAACCGGACACCGGACAAAAAGAAACAAAAAAAATAGTTAAATCAAAATATAGTTTAATGATTTGTACGCCTTGTCATAGTGATGTGACTATGCATTACACACAAGCTCTTTTAGAATTACAACAACTTTGTATTAAAAAAGGAATTAAAATAACATTTACTTTATTAAAATCATCTTTGGTAACACAAGGAAGAAACTTATGTACTTCGGCTTTTTTAGAATCTAGTTGTACACACATGTTATTTGTAGATTCGGATATATATTTTAGAGCAGACTCTATTATAAAAATGTTAGATCTGGATAAAGAATTAATATCTATTCCTTATCCTCTTAAGACAATGATGTGGGATAAGCTTTATAAAAAATGGAATGATGGTGAAGTAAAAAACCCTGGAGATATACACAGATGGTTAAATACTTACCCTATGAGAGTAGAGAACCCTGAGAATATAAAACTAGATAACGGTGTTATGGAAGTTACACATAGTCCTACAGGATGTATGATGATTAATAGAAGTGTGTTTGACAAGATGATTGAAAAATATCCAGATAAAAACATAGTTCAAAAGACAGTAATAAACGGTGAGTATGTAGATAGACCTAATCTATGGAACTTTTTTGATTGTATACATGACCCTGAAACAAAGACTTATATGGGTGAAGATTTCTCATTCTGTAAGCTATGGAAAGACATTGGTGGTAAATGCTATGTATATGTTAATGACCCAATCATCCATGTAGGAGAACACCAATACGAAGGTTGTTTTCTTGATGAGTTGAAACTAGCTAAGTAAAATGGTATTATCTTAACTTTAAGATCTTAAAAGGAGAATATATTTAATGCTACAATTTTTACCCTACGCAATGGCCGCTTACGGTGGTTACAAAGGATATAGAGGAGCAAAAGATTCAGGAGCGTCAGGACTTGGGAGAATATTAGGTGGTATTACTGGAGCTACTGCGGGTTATTATGGTGGTCAAGGTGTTTTAGGTGGAGGATCTGCATTAGGTGTTCCAGGTTTTTCAGCAGCACAATCAGCTTTTACTCCTTATAGTCAGTTAGCAAGTAAATATTCATCATTAAGTGCATTACCATTTCAATCACCAATAAGTTCGCCACAGCCTTTTGAAGTTCCAGCGGGAGGAGAACAACAAGGTGGAAGTCTTTTAGATATTTTAAAAAGACAAAAAGAAGGTGCTCCTGCAGGTACATTAGAATACAGCCCAGGAAAAGTTTCTGCTGCAATAGCTGCAGCTACTTACGGTCTAGGTGCTTTCGATCAACAACCTACAGATATTTATATGCCTGGTTACAATATGAATTATTTAAATATGAGAGATCAGAGACCTGGATACACTTACATCGATCCAACTACAGGTGAAGAAAAAGCTTATGAAAAAGTTTATGCACCTGAAGAAGCAGGTAAAGATGATCCACGAATGGGCCCATACTCATTAGTCAAACAAGGATTAAGAACAGGTGGTTTAGCTGAAATAAAAAAATTTAACGAAGGTGGTATTAACTATCTTCCATCAAAAGTTTCTCATGATGAAAACGATGCAAACAATTATGTTAGAGCATCGGGTTATGTAGAAGACGGAGCAGGCGTAGGAGACAAAGACGAGGATACAATGTTAGCTCAATTAGCAGACGGTGAGTTTGTAACAAGAGCAGATGGAGTATTAGGTGCTGGAATCATAGCTGGAGCTAATCCAAGTAGCATGAAAGATATGCGAGAAAAAGGTGCCCAATATTTCTATGAACAACAAAAAAGATACAAGCGTGTATTTGATTTATTACAGGATGGAAATGGCAACAGCAAACAAAAAACAAATTAAACCTTTAGTTAGTATTCTACCTTTAGAGCCTAAGGATATAGAAAGATTTTGGCCATTAGCTGAGTTTATGGTTTCAGAAGCTTTAGCGTTTTCAGGTAAATATGCTGATTCAGCTTGGGTAATGAATGAGTTAAAAAAAGATTTAATGCAATGTTGGATAATGTTTGGATCAGATGAGTCAGAAGAAAATAAAGTATTTGGTATTTGTGTTGGTAGAATTGGTATTATGCCAAACTATAATCAATATGAGATTGTAATATGCACAGGTAAAAGAAGAGAATTATGGGAAGATAATTTAATAACAGCAGTAACAGATTTTGCAAAAATAAATAAATGTAAAAGAATGAGTATAATGGCCAGACCTGGATGGGAAAAAGTTTCCAAAAAATGGGGATGGCAAAAGAAACACGTACAACTAGAGAAATGGATATAATATGAGTTTTTTCGGAGGAGGCGGAGGTGGATCAGCTCCACCATCAACAACAACTAATTACGTAAGAGAAGCACCCGGTATAGAAGAACGTAAGATAGAGTTGATGGACATTGCGAGACAAGTCGCACAACAACCTATTAATTTACCTGACTATCAAGTAGCTGGCTTAGGTGCTTTAGAGCAACAAGGTATACAAAATATTCAATCTGGAATAGGTGCTCCAACAGTACAAGCCGGGATTAATTCAGTACAAGCAGCGTCTGCTCCGATTGGTGCAGCGCAAATAAATCAATATTTAAATCCATATCAAAGTTATGTGACAAACGAAATTGGTAGACAAGCACAAATAATGGGGAATCAACTTGGATCTAAGGCTATCGGAGCAGGAGCTTTTGGTGGCGGAAGAGAAGGTGTTCAACAAGCAGAACTTCAAGGTAGAGCTTTAACTGCTATGGGTACAGCACAGCAACAAGGTTTTAATACAGCCTTATCAGCAGCACAGAATCAACAAAGAGTTGGTTTACAAGGTGGACAACTTATGGGTCAACTAGGTTTAGGCCAACAACAGATGGCTCAAGCAGATGTTAATCAACTTATGGCTGCAGGTGGTGTTCAAAGACAACTTGCTCAGTCAGCACTTGATGCGCAAAGACAATCTACTTTACAACAACAGTATGAACCATATCAAAGAGCAGAATTCTTAGCTAACTTATATGCTGCAGGTCCTAAATCACAATCAGGAATTACTATGGGAACTGCACCAAGCACAAGTCCGTTAGCCCAAGCTGTAGGTACGGGTATAGGAGCGTTCACAGCATTCCAAGGTGTTAAACCAACCGGACAGGCATAGGAGTTTATATGTCACTTAATAAAGTTTTAAACAGACCTATGTTTAGAAAAGAGGCACTTAGAAAAGGTGTGCTTAAAACTATTAATGCAAATACAGGTGTTATGGTTGGCCAACCGTACACTTCAGCACCAGTTCCAGCAATTAGAAAACCACCTACTGCTTTTGAAAGATTTAAAGTAAGTGGACCTGTAAGAGGAATAAAAAGTTTGGGAAGACAAACTGTAAATCCTGCTATACTTGGTGGTTATTATGCAGGTGATAAAGTTGCACAAGGTTTGGGTATTGAAAGTCCAGTAGGACGAATGGGATTTGGGTTAGGTGGAAGTTATGCAGCAGCAAGGATGTTACCTGCTGTAGCAGGTTTAGGTACTTTACCAAGCCTTGCTATCTTAGGAACTGCTTACGGAGGAAAAAAATTATACGATGCAGGTGTAAAAGAAAGAGCAAGAATTAATGCTATGAGTCCTGCAGAAAGAAAAGCCTTTGAAATAGAACAAAGAAATAGTGCATTTGATTATATGAATGTATCAGACGAAGAATTATTTGGTAAGTTTGTACCAAAAGCACCTGAACCAATTGACACAAAAAAGTCAGCAGCTGCACCTAAAGAAGGACCAGGTTCGGGAAGACCCAGTATGAGAGTTAAATCAAAAGAACTAAAAGCGGAAGGCGACCCACTGCTACAGGACAACGTAGCTAATTCAGAGGACATAGCAGATTTAGATGCAGTGCAAGAAAATGCTGTAAACATAGACAGTACAGGAATGCCACCAGGACCTCCAGGTAGTACAGACACTTTACCTACTAAAGTAGTAGATAAGGATATGCCTGAAGCTGAAAAGAAAAATATTGAAACAGAAAATAAAAAACAAGGCGATAATGAAATTGCTTTAGGTGGTCCATCGGACGATGTAGAGTTTAATAAAACAATAGCACTTGCTAAAAGATACCAAGAAGAAGTATTTAAAGGCGAAGGTTCACAAGCTAAATTAGTATTTTTAGCTAATCTTGCTTCAGGATTATTAACCGGTACTACAAGAAATTCAGGTATTGGTGGAGCACTTGAAGTATTTGGTCAAGCTTTAGGTCCTGCAGTTAATAACTACGCAACAATAAAATTAAAAGAAGGTGAGCTTAGAGCTCGAAACAGAGAAGCATCACTAAATGCTGCAGTAGATCATATGAAATTTGTAAATGAAAATACTGTAGAAGAAAGCCCTGATAGAACAGGAGGAATAATTCAAATTAGAGGAGCTGATGGTAGGTTAAGAAATTATAAAGGTTACACTTTAAAAGACGGAACAAAACAAATAGCAGCAGGCATTGGACCAGATGGTAGAGAAATGTTTGTACCTGTATCACAAGGAGCACCGATTGCTGATAGCAATGGTCAACTTATTGGTCAGTATGAAAACTTCTTAGAACAAAATAGCGTAGACAAAAGATTATTTGATATTCAAGATGTACTTGGAAATAGATATAATGCATTATCTGTAACAAGAGATGTATTAAGAACATTAAACCAAATGGATGAGTCTGGCGAACAAGTTAAAGCCGGTGCTGCATTATCTATTGATCAATTTACTAGAAGGTTAAGTGGTGTTGCAAAAGAAGTATTAGGGTTCGAAGTGTCCTCAATGTCATTAGATGCTTTAGAAGCAAAAGTAGCTGAACTTCAAGCAGATGAATATGCTGCAATAGATAGAGATCCTGATTTAAGTGAAGAAGGTAAAGAGGCGGCTAAGAAAAATTTAGACAGTAAAAATTTAATTAAACAAGCTAAAGCTAGATTAAATAAGAGAGGGATGCTTTCTGGACTATCGAGAGAAGAACAAGAAAAACTTGCAGTACAAGAAGTTACACTAACCTATGCACTAGCAAATACATTTAAAGATCAAGATAGATTAACACAAAGAGATGTTAACGCTGCAAAAGAAATTGTAAATATATTTTCACTTGGTAGATCTTCTAAAGACGTTAAAGCATCTATTCAAGCAATTGGAAGACAGCTTGAATCAGATATTAGAAGACAAGAAAGTTTATATACAGTAGCAGGTGGATTAGAAACTACTCTAAAAGATTTAAGAAGACTAAAAAACTTTGAAGTATTTGAAGGTGAAGGCGGAGTTGCTTCTCAATTAGCAGAGGATTTAAGTATAGAGGAAATAGAAAATATTATTGAAGGGATAAACTAATGGCTTCCTTAAAAGAAATTCAAGATCAAATTAACAACAATACTTTTGATCCTAATAAATTAAACGCAAGACAAAAAAAAGCAGTTGATGAAGCTATAAAAAGAGGACTAATCACTGGTCCTTCTATGTCAGAATTACAATCACAAAGAGCAGGTGCAGCAAAAGATGTAGCAACAATAGATGCTGCAGTTAAAAATCCTATTGGTGTTAGATTACAACAAGAAGGAAGTTCTTTAGATGGTAGATCAGAAGCAGTGCTTGCTGGAGATCTTATAGGATCAATAACACCTTACGTTGCAATGAGAAAAAAAATATTTAGTGCAGCTAAATCAAAAGTACCTGGAGATAAATCAACAGGTTTATTTGCTAGAACTAAAATGTTTAGCAACTTTGCAGACAAACTAACTGCAAGACTACCAGGAAGATTTAAATTATTAGGTGGCCTTACAAAATTACTTGCTAAAGTGGCAGACCCAACTGTTGGTAGAGTGTTAGCTAGTCCACTTGGAAGAGCAGAAGTATACTCTGTATTAGGTGGTACTGCAGGAGCAGGCGCAGGTTCAGTTACTTATGACATGTTGAATGAAACTGTTGGAGTTGCTGCGATGGATGCAATAGCATCGGACATGGAAAACATGAGCCCAAAAGAAGTCAACACAGATATGATGGCTAACGCTGCAGACTCTATGTTTACAGCTTTAGCATGGAACGCTGGTGCCGCAGCATTGACACCGGTTATTACAAAAGGTTTAGGTAAAGTTGGAAGATTAATGATTGGTGCTAAATCAAAAGATGCAAAACAATTAGTTAACATTGCAAGAGACAAAGGTTTACCACTTCCTATGGTAATGACTGCACAAGAAGGTACAGGTCTTCTTGGTGGTTTTGCAGCTAAGTATTTTAAGGTACTTGGTATCATGCCTTTTATTAATGGTATTGGTAAAGAGGCTTTACAAGGTGCTGAACAAGCAGCAGGAAAAGAATATTTAAATAACTCTGTATTAAATTATGGGCCACTTATAAAGACAGGTATGCTATCGGCTACTATTTGGAAACAAGCAGATGAAGCGTTTAAACAAAATTCTAATTTAATTAACGCTAGTTACAAAGCTTTTGATACTTTAGCTGATACGATAGGTAACCCTAAAGTTATTCCTACAGGACATGTTAAAAAAATGGCTGGTGATTATGTTGATGAATTAGCAATGCAATTTCCTGGTTTAAGAGGATATGCTCAGGATAAATTAGGAGACGTACCTTTAAAAGATTTACAGAAACTTCAGGGAACAGGAGATCCACTTGCATTATTTTTTAGATACATGAACGCAGTTGATGATTTTGTAACTCCAAAAGAATATAAAGGTATGATTACAACTTTAAATAGAGCAATACAAACTACAGGATATGAAAACATAAGACCTACGCTTTGGTCTATTAGGGAAGCGTTAGAAAATGATTTAAATTCATTTGGTGCAAACATAACAAAAGAGACTTTTTTAAAAGATGACACAGTCAAAGCGGCATATGAAACACTAAAGAAAACAAATCCTGCTGCTGCAGAAGCAGATATGGCCCTTAAGATAAAATCTTCTGAAGGTTTAAGAGATAAACTTTATGGTGCGAATGATACATTCTCTACATTAATGAACTTTTATCAAAGAGCTAATGCTACAAAAGTATTTAGAGATTACAATGCAACAACATTTACTAACAAAGCTTTAGCTGGAATCGGTGGAATGGAAAAGAAAAAATCACAAAGATTCTTTAATGATTTAGCTAATGATGTATTTACACGTGGAGACCCTACTGCAATCAAACAATTTAGACAATTATTAGGTGCTGATAAAATAGTATCTAAGAAAACTGGTAAAGCAATAGGAGTTACAAAAGGTGGTGGTGAAGGATTATTTAATGCTGCAAAAGCTAGATGGATGTTTAATTCATTCTATAAAGGTTTTGATTCAGCTTCATCTCCTGCAGGTAGAACAATGATTGATGAAATTATGAACGAGTCTACTGTTAGAGCTGGTATTAATGGAACAGTAGATGTTATGGAATCAATGGTTCAAAAAGGAGATGTTGTAGATTTTAGTTTAGACAAAGTTAAAACAGGTAATAATATATTTGATGCAACAAAAATAAGATTTAGTCCTAAAGATACATCAGGATTTAACATCAATAAATTTATGAGAGAGCTTGGAATTGCTGATCCAACTGATGATGTAGCAAAAGAAAAAATGATATCCATACTTGGTGGTAGAGGACAAGCAAAAGAATTTGAAAAGTTTTTAACTTATATGAAAGCAGTATCAGATACTCCTATTGCGGATACATCTACTTTCATGCAAAGAAGATTACAATTAGGTGGACTTAATTCATTTACAGGAGCGTTAGTTCTTGGAGGTTCTGCAGCTGTTAATCCATTTGCACCAGCATTATTTATTTTACTAGGGAGACGTGCAGGTCAAATACTTACAGACCCTATAGCTATGAGAGCTTTTAATGATGCATTAAACCCTGACGAACAAATTAGATTATTAATGGGTAAAAAAGTTGGTGATGGTGTACCAGGAGTTTTAGGTATTGGAAGAAGATACTTTAAAGGTAGAGATATTCAAACAGCAGCTAACATTTTAAAATCGCCAGGAGTTGTTGGTAGATTAGGTCTTACACAAAAAAGAGAAGCTTTTGCAAGATTAGTTAACTATTTAAATGAGAGTGATGCTGATGTTCCAAGAGTAGATCCTAAAACTGTTACACCAGAAGAAATTACTGAAAGAATGGGACAACTAGAAGCAAAAGTTCCAGCACCTAACTATAACGAAGATACAATTCCTAAAAACAATTTCGAAACTATGTTTGCACAAGACTATTCAGGAAGCTCTGGTAACTTACAAACAGACACTAACGCTGTAACAATGTTATCTACAGCTACACAGAATGAAGCTATGGTTGATGCTGAAGAAGCACCAGTTGAAGCTGAGGAAAAAATGATTATGGCTGACTTACAACTAGAAAATCCTACAGCTCAAGCGCCTGTAGCACCAGTACCACCGGCTACCGGACAAGTAAATCCACAACAATTCCAAGCACTGTTTCCTAACGATCCAACAGGAGCTGCAATAGCACAAAGAGGAGTTAGACGTGGCTAGAAAATCTGCATTAGATAGAATAGATAATCACGAAAAGATTTGCAGATTAATGCAAAAACAAACTTTTGATCAAATAAAAGAAATAAAAGATAGAATATTAAGGTTAGAGAAAATGATATTAGCTGGTGGTGGTGCGATTATTCTAGCTTTAATAGCAAATATCATGTAAGTAATCTTACATGAAGTTACTTAAAAAGTATCCTTACAAACACTACAATAGATTCTCAGACACAACAGGACGTAAGTATTTAGTAGATAATATAAAAGTACCAAGTGTAACAACTATACTTTCTGCTACTAAAGATAAACGTTTTCTAGATAATTGGAGACGTAAAGTTGGAGATGCAGAGGCCGATAGAATTATGAATCAAGCATCAGCAATCGGAACTGAGATGCACCAGGTGCTTGAATATCATTTAACTGGTCAAGGTTATTACAACGCTACTGAAGAAGGTACTAAACCTAGAATGATGGCCAAGACTATTTTAGATAATATTAAAATAGATGAGGTGTGGGGTAATGAAATAAGTTTAGAATATGAAAACAAATTTGCAGGTACAGCAGATTTATCTTGTGTTGCTTACGGGAAACCGAGCATCGTAGACTGGAAACAATCAAACAGACCTAAAAAAGAAGAGTGGGTTGAAGATTATAAATATCAACTAGGTGCATACTATCTAGCTCATACAAAAAATTATGGACCAATTGAACAAGGAGTAATATCTATTTGTACAAGAGATCTTCAATACCAAGAATTCCGATTAAATGAGTCGGATTTAAAAGAGTATGGAGATAAGTTTTTAGAAAGAGTAGAGCAGTTTAACAAACTTACAGCAACCAGCTCTTAAGATCTTCTTCACCTAAAGTTTTAGCAGCGATTTGACCTTTACTAGTAAGAGATTTCATTATAGCTTCATCTAATGTACCCCTGGCTACAATATCAATATAAACAACAGTGCCTTTTTGGCCCAATCTATGAGCACGGTCTTCTGATTGCATTCTCACTTCTAAGTTATAATTATTAGAAAAATATATCACTGTATTACAGGCAGTAAGCGTAAGCCCAAAACCTCCTGTAGTTGGGTTAGCAACTAGGAATCTTGTTTTATCATCTTCTTGAATTCTTTTGACAGCATCTTGTCTATCTTCAACATCAACAGCACCATAAATACATACGGTTGAATCCTCTCCGTATTTTTTAGTTAAGAAGTCTTTGATCTCATGAATGTTATATAAATAGTTAGCCCAGATAATTACTTTACCATCTGTTTCTTCAAGTATTTCATCTAAAGCATTTAACTTAGACTTATGTAATTCCATGATCTCACCATCATCATTTTTTGTAAAACCATTACACACCTGGTGGAGTTTAATAATCTCAGTAAGTTTATTTGAGAAAGATATCGTACTGTCTTCAACAATAGCTAAGGCATGGTGTTTTAATCGTTCATAGATTTTCTTACCATCACCTTCTAGTTCTATGTACCTTTTAGATCTAACTTTAGGTTTAAGGTCTAAACATTGGTCCTTACGAATCCTGGTCGCAAAAGACTTCATCTTCTCTTCTAACTCATCTAATCTTTTGTAGTATTTAGGTATAGAAATATATCTACCCGAACCAACCGGTATATCGGTCATCTCAGCATACCTATTCCTAAATGCTAAATAACTATGAAAACCTAATAATTCTGGACTTAAGAACGCACATTGTGTAAATAGATCTAATGGAGATTTTGTTATTGGGGATCCTGTTAGTATACGCTTTATATGGGATACTTTGGATAGTGATAAAATGTTTTTTGTTCTTTTTGCTGATCGGTTTTTTATTGTGGTTGATTCATCCAGTGCTACAAAATTTAATTTATTTTTAAGTAAGTATTCTACACAAGCTTGGTAGCCTCTTTTAGTAGATAAAGCTTCAACATTAATTAAAAATATTTTTAAGTCTGGTGATTCGTCCATCTTAAAATAATCTTTTGGTTTATCTATATTCCATTTATAAATTTTATATTTTAGAACGTCAGGCATATGAGTTTCTATCTCAGACTCCCAGTTTGTATAAACTGATTTAGGTGCAATAATTAAAACACTAGTTATTTTTCTTTGAAGATAAAGATAAGCAATATTATCTATAGTTACTTTAGTTTTGCCTGTACCCATTTCCATAAAATAAGCCCATTCAGTTTTTTCAGCTGAATCGTTTAGAGCATTCCGTTGGTGCTCATACGGCTTGGTCTTATAGGGGTATTTCCACATCTTGAAAGTTTTTATATTTTTTTCTTGCAAAGATCAAATGAATAATTTAAGACCCCATCAGGAGGAAAATATGGAAAAATTAGATATTGAAAAGATGTCTAAAATAGATCTTAGCCAAGATAGTGTTAAGTCTATTTCAGAAAAGTGTAACGACTACAATAAATTAAAAAAACAAATTGAAAAAGACGAGGAAAGTCTTTCTCTTCTAAAGCATAAAGCTAGAGATATGGAAGAGAGAATAATTCCAGAGATGATGCAGGAAGCAGGTGTATCTTTGTTGAAATTAAGTGATGGTTCTACTGTTGAAGTAAAACCATTCTATGCAGCAAAAATTCCTGAGTCACGTGTTGATGAGGCTTTTAGTTGGTTAAGAGGTAAGGGGTTCGAAGATATAATCAAGAACACTGTCACCGCTTCATTCAATAGAGGTCAAGACAACCAAGTCTCTGAATTGATAAAGGTCTGTGAAGAACATGGATTCAACTATAATAAAAAAGAAAAAGTTGAACCTATGACTCTTAAGGCTTTTGTTAAAGAGCAAGTTGAAGCTGGTAAGGAATTACCCTTTGATTTGTTCGGTGTATACATCGCAAATAAAACGAAAATAACTAACAAATAATAGGTAATAATATGAAGATAAAAGACGAACAATCGAACGAAGTAGCGATTAAAAAAGAAGCAGGAGCAGTTGCAAATATTGATTTAGAGCAATTTGCTGATGCTGGATTTGATAATGTAGATTCAAAGAGTTTAGCATTACCATTTCTTAAAGTTCTAGGACAGTTGTCACCACAAGTAACGCAAGGTGATAGTCAGTTTAATCCTGAAGCAAGACCTGGAATGATCTACAACACCGTAACAGATGAACTTTATGATGGCGCAGGAGGTATAACAGTTATCCCTTGTTATTATAAATTAGAATACATTGAGTGGAGAGACAGAGAAAAAGGTGCTGTTGCTCCTGTAAATGTATATGCATCTGATTCGGATATCATGACTAAAACTACCAGAGGTGACGATGGTAAGGATAGGCTTGAGAATGGTAATTACATTGAAGAGACAGCTTCTCACTACGTTATGATAGTGCAAGAGGACAAATCTTCTACAGCTATGATTACTATGAAATCTACTCAAAGAAAGAAATCCAAAAAATGGAATTCAATGATGATGTCTTTGAGACAGAAAAGAAAAGACGGTAAAGGTTTCTTTAGACCTGCACCATTCACTCAGCAGTACACACTTAAAACTGTTTTAGAAAAAAACAATTTAGGTTCTTGGTACGGTTGGGAGATAGAACACTTGGGTACAGTGGAGAGCGAAGATACAATCAAAGCAGCTTATGAGTTTTACGAATCATGTAAAAAAGGTGCTGTCAGAGTTAACCACGGTAAAGAAGAACAAGTAGAAAAAACTCCATTCTAATATGGACATACTTGACAACACCCTGGAAGAGTTTGTAGAACTCTTCCAGGGCTCTGCTACATATTTTGGTGCTTCCAGACCATTAGGACAAACAAGAAGTCGTGATGGTAAGCAAGAATTTAAACATTGGGTCGAACCTAGGCCTATGACCAGGGAAGATTGGTTAGAACATTTAAAAGGAGAAAAATACTATGGAAGCGTTCCCATTCGAGATGATAATACATGCAGTTGGGGGGTCATCGATGTTGATCGTTATAATATACAGCATAAGGACGTTATATCGGTTATACGGAAAAGGAAATACCCACTCATCCCATTCAGATCAAAATCCAACGGACTCCATTTAGTTTTATTTATTGATGGTGTAGTTCCTGCATCTTCAATGCGTAAAAAATTAATTGAACTTGCATCCGATCTAGGTGTAAATGATACAACAACAGATATTTATCCTGCACAGGATGAAGTAGATCTTACACCTGAAGATTGGAATAAAAAAAGAAAAGGTAATTTTGTAAATCTGCCATATCAAAAAGCACACTTAACTACAAGAGTGGCTATGGATAATGATGGTAATTCTATTAAGCTTGAGAACTTATATAAGTTTGTAGCGGACTATAGATTAAATCCTAAAGAGTTTAATAAACTTAAAATATTTCAAGACGATGAAACAAAAGACTACCCACCTTGCGTAGTTAACTTTATGAAAAACAAAGTTCAAAAAGGTGAAGGTCGTAATGATGCAATGTTCAACGTAGCTGTATTAGCAAAAAAAATTAATGCAGATCCAGTTATGTACGAGGATTGGACTAGAAATTTAATGACTAAAGTATGTTCTGAACCACTACACCCGCAGGAGTTAAATAATATATTTAAGGGTGTTGAGAACAAAGAGTATGCTTATAAATGTAAAACATCTATTGCTAGAATGCATTGTTCATCAAGCACATGTTTAAGACGTAAGCATGGTATTGGAACTAATGAAGCTTTGCCTGAGGTTGGTAAGCTTTTAAAAGTAAACTCTTATCCAGAACCTTATTGGATTTTACCTATACAAGGTAAATCAATTAGACTTTCAACAAAACAATTATACCAACAGCAACTGTTGGGAGAACAACTATTAAATTATGATATAGTTTGGAGATCTTTAAAACCAACTAAACGTGATCCAGATCCATACAGAGATTGGTTAGAAGAGTTAGTATCTAACAAACAAGACATGGAAGGTTTTGATGCAGGTGAAGAGCGAGAAGATGTATTCAATTCTAGGATGACTAGGTTTCTTGAAGATGTTGAGGATACTACTGAGTTTGATCAAATAGATTCTGGTAATATCTGGAGAGATGAGAATGAAATGAGATTTAAATTAGAAACATTTAGATCATTTATGAAAAAGGTTGGTTACAACTGGAATGAAAAAGAATGCACGAGATTTTTAGAACAAGGAAAAGCTTTACCTAAAAAGAAATTTCAAAACATTAGCAGTAGGCATTGGGTTGTAGCATTACCAAAACAAACAGAGCATAAAAATAAAGATGTCAAATTCGTTAAAGCAACAGCTGCGTGGGAAGACAATTAAGATATTCGGGCCACCAGGTACAGGTAAGACAGAGAACCTTTTAAAGCGTGTTAAACGTTATTTAGAAAAAGGTTATTCTCCAGATGAGATATGTTACGTATCCTTTACAAATAAAGCTGTAAATGAATGTGTTGCAAGAGTTAGACAAAAGTTTAAAGGTTATGATGAAGATGCTTTTTCATATTTTAGAACACTACATTCTTTGGCCAGACAACAGTTTGCTGAAATTCCCGTATTAGATCCTAAAGCAGACCTGCTGATGTTTCATACACAATATGGCACTGTCAAGGTAGGCTACAAAGACACTTGGGATGATCAAAAAGTATATAATAATTGGTCCTTACAAATCTACGATCGAGCAAGAAACATGAAGGTAGATCCTGTGTGGCTTTACAAACAGCAAACAAGAAAATCAGTTAGGCTACAACAATTCAAATCAATCATTGCAGGTTACGAAGAATTTAAAACTATGGAAATGGAGAATGGCCAACGGACAGCGGACAGATTAGATTTTACCGACATGGTGCAGAAGTTTGTTGATGATGGCCTTGTAGTTCCTTTTAGAGTTTTAATGGTAGATGAAGCTCAGGATCTGACACCTTTGCAGTGGGACATGGTAGTTAAAATGGCTCAAGCAGTAGAGAGAGTGTATATTGCAGGTGACGATGACCAGGCGATCTACGAATGGAATGGTGCTGATGTTAATTTGTTTCAAACCTTTCCTGGTAAATCATTGGTGTTAAAAAAATCTGTTAGATTAAACAAGAACATACATTTCTTTTCTAAGTGTTTATTGAATTCTATGGGTGATAATAGAATACCTAAAGAGTTTTATTCTAATGGTAAGGATGGATCTGTTCATAGATGGAATGGGTTAAAGAAAGTACCTTGGGATATGGACGGTAGTTGGATGGTGTTGGCTAGAATAAATGATGTAAAAAAAGAACTACAACAAGAGGCTAGGAATCTTGGCCTGTACTATCAAGACCAAAAAAATAATAAATCATTTGATCCTAATCAATTTTCAGCAATTAATTATTGGAAGAAAATTTGTGATGGGGGTAGTATTACTAGAGAAGAAGCTACAACAATGTACGAGTTTTTGTTAAACATAGACCACGGATACCGGTCACAGGACAGTAAGAAATGGAGTTTTGCACATCCGAATCAAGTGTTTACATTTGATGAATTACATTTAAGATGTGGTATGCGTGATGAAAAAGGTCCATGGAATCAAGTATTTAAAAGAAAATTTAAGGATAAAGATAAACAATATTTTCAGAAACTTATGAGTGAAGGTGTAGATCTAAGTCAACCACCAAAAATAATTATTGATACAATACATCAAGTTAAAGGTGGTGAAGCAGACAATGTTGTCCTGGCGAGCAAGTGTAACTTCCCCTCACACTTTGAAAAAAAGAATCTAGCAGAAAAAGTAAAAGAACTTAGAGTTTGGTATACAGGTGCAACAAGATCTAAAAGCACACTCCATCTGTTGGGTACTTATCATCAATATAATTTTCCATTAGGAAAATATTTTAAACAATACGAGGCTAACTATGTCAGATAAAGATATGTTTGATGAAGCATTCCCACAAGACAAACAAATTGGGGGATCCCATTACCAACAGTTTTTAATTCAACCCTGGACATTTATAAGAAAAAATGGTTTGAACCCTTTTCAAGCAAATGTAATAAAATATGTTTGTAGGTATTTAACCAAAGGTAAGACAATAGAAGATTTAGAAAAAATAAAACATTATTGCGATTTAGAAATAGAACATTTAAAAGATGCCAAAAAGAAAAAATAAATTAGTCATGTGTGAGCGTTGTGATGAAGTAGTTGCAGTAATTGTTCATGAATATAATTATTACTGTGCTGAATGTGCTTTGTTTGAATTAAACATACCTTATAAGAAAGCAATATCAATTGAAGATGCAAACCTAAGTAGGAAAAAACAATGACCCACCAATTAAATTTTATTTACAATGACTCGGATTGGATTTGTCCAAGTGAATATCCAGATTTATCAAAAGCAACTGAGATTGCAATTGACCTGGAGACTAAAGATCCAAACATAAAAACAAAAGGACCAGGGTGGGCAACATTTGATGGTCATATTGTAGGATTTGCTGTGGCTGCACTTGGTCAACAGTGGTACTTCCCGATAGCTCATGATGCTGGTGGGAATATGGATTTATCAATTACCTGCGCATGGATGCAAGACATTTTAAAAACAGATGCAACTAAAATATTTCACAATGCAAGTTATGATGTTGGTTGGTTACTTGTAAATGGATTTGAGATCAGAGGTAAGATAGTTGATACCATGATTGCTGCTGCAATCATCAATGAAAACAGATTTAGTTTTAGTTTAAATGCCTGCGCAAAAGATTATTTAGGTGAAATTAAAAATGAAACGTTTTTGAACGAAAAAGCCAAAGAATGGGGAATTGACCCAAAAGCTGACATGTGGAAGCTGCCTGCGGGCTACGTAGGCTTCTATGCTGAGCAAGATGCAGGGCTAACCTTACGTTTATGGCAAACGCTAAAAACAGAGCTATCTAAGCAGTCTCTACACGATGTGTGGGAAATGGAGATGGAATTATTGCCTATTTTGATAGATACTAGGCGTAGAGGAATAAGAGTTGACGAAGAGAAGGCATCTCTGTTAAAAAAAGAATTCAAACAAAAAGAGTCTGAGGTTTTATCAAGTATAAAATCTCAGACCACACTTGATGTAGACATCTGGGCAGCAAGAAGTGTAGCGCAAGTCTTTGATAGAATAGGTGTTGAGTATCCACGGACAGCGAAAACTGATGAACCAAGTTTTACCCAAAACTGGTTAGTAAACTGTGATAACCCGATAGCGCAACTAATAAGACAAGCAAGAGAAATAAATAAATTCCATTCAACATTTATAGATTCCATTCAACGTTATGTTCATAAGGGTAGAATACATTCTGAAATAAATCAATTAAGATCTGACCAAGGTGGTACTGTATCTGGAAGACTTTCATATTCAAATCCGAACTTACAACAAATTCCAGCTCGAAACAAAGAGTTTGGTGACAAAATTAGAAGCTTGTTTCTACCTGAAGAAGGTAGGCAATGGGGTAGTTTCGACTACTCACAACAGGAGCCTAGGCTTGTTGCTCACTACGCTGCATCGGTCAATGATAACTTTGAAGGTGCAGCGGAGTTCATCGAAGCTTATAAAAATGAGTCAGCTGACTTTCACCAGATCGTAGCAGACATGGCGGGGATTACACGATCACAGGCCAAAACTATTAACTTAGGTTTATTTTATGGTATGGGTAAAGCAAAATTAGGTAAAGAATTAGGTATTAATAAAGATCAAGCTGAAACGTTGTTAAGACAATATGGAGAAAGAGTTCCATTTGTTAAGAGATTAGCTACTGAAGTAACCAACAGTGCTTCAAAGTATGGGTTTATTCGGACAATAGGGGGCCGTAAATGCCGATTTGACATGTGGGAGCCCGCTACCTTCGGAATGAACAAAGCTATGCAGTACGAGGAGGCTAAGGCAATATATGGAAATAACATCAGGAGGGCTTTTACATACAAAGCTTTGAATAGATTGATCCAAGGATCTGCAGCAGACCAAACTAAACAGGCTATGATTAATTGTTACAAAGCAGGTTACAAACCACTATTACAAATTCATGATGAATTATGTTTTTCTATTAATGAAGAAAAAGATATTGCAGGTGTTAAAGAGATTATGGAAAACGCAATAGAAAATTTAAAAGTCCCATCAAAAGTAGATATTGCATTAGGAAAATCCTGGGGCGAGGCCAAAGAATAATTTAGAGCGCAGAAGTCTTAAGGTAAAAGTTTAATTTTTTTTTTAGCTAGGTTTAAACTTAACTAGCTATATCTAGAAGACCCTTTTTAGCGTCTTCAACACTCTGATCATTGATCTTTTTTCTAAGATCTTTGATTTTTATATCAATCCACTTCATATCAGTAGTCACTCTACCCTGAGCTAACGCTTGGTTGGCCCACTTTGACTCCAATTGAAGTTTTTCCGATATTAACTTTTGTAGCATTTCGGTCTACCTCCTCAAAGGTTAAGAAAAGGACATTGGGATCATGGAAACCAGGGCCTTCTCTCTCTGTTACGTCTCCTGAGTCAACCTTCTTTACAAAATCCTCAAGGACGGCCTTATCGTTCTTAGCCTCAAGCATCTCATCGACATATATATTTTTATAGTTTGCTTGGACGCGATATAGCTTCATGTGGTATTATATATCAAAATGTGACAAGATTGCAATACTAAGCAGAATTAAGACTTCTACACTCAAATCTAATGGCTAATTTTTCATTATTAATACGATCAAGACCATAATTTTCATCTTCTACCAGTAATTTAAGAGTTTTTTGAGATATTGCGTAACCTGCTATTGCACAATCGTAATGATTTGTGAACTGATAACCAGGAATGTGTGGATCTATGCATTTGCTGGTTATCATACTGCACAGATGTAAAACTAATATGAACTTCATAATCCTATATTATCCTAGCTTATTATTTACTTGCATATCCCATTAAAATGTTTATATAAATATACAGTAATAATTGTAACAAAGAGGAGGCCATATGGCAACAACAACAAAATGTGACTCACAGGTGTTTAAAGATTGGAGCACAAAAGTAGATGATATTTTATCACGGCTACCGAAAACTGATATCAGTGGTGAGCCGTTAGAGTATCAAGACGATGCGTACCAAGAAGTTATGAAGATGTTGCAGCAGTGTTCAATGAACTTTGAAGACATGCCTATTTATCCAATTAACGAAACCATTGCTAATAAACTTATACAAGATCAACAGAGAGGTGCCGATGAAAGACCTGATATTTAGTATGATGTTTATTGCATTACTAACCATTATCCCTGCAAAAGTTTTATTATTTATTTTTGCATCATTGGGATATTTAATGTTCTATTAACCAAGGAGGAAAAGATATGAACAAAGCAATACAAAACAAATTTTTTGAAACTACTGATTACAGTAAGTTCAAAAAGACTAGAGGTAACAGACCTGTAGATGAAGCACACGTGCAGCAACTTAAAAAGTTGATTCAAGAAAAAGATTTATACGATCCAATTCGTGTAAATAAAAATATGGAAGTCATTGATGGCCAACATACATTAGAAGCTAGAAAACAATTAGATCTAAAAATTCCATTTATTATTATGGACTCTGATGATCCATTAGATGTGGCTAGACTAAACACAGGTCGTAAGAACTGGTCTATGGAAAATTATTTAGATCAACACTGTGCAAGAAATAAAATGGACTACAGAATTTGTAGAAACAAAATGCAACAGTACGGAATCAATGTTGCAGAGATGGTAGTTCTATTATTAAAACAAACTTCACTGTGGTCAAGAATCAGTAATGATTTTAAAACAGGACGGTTTGTAATTCCTGCAGGAGGTATTGAGCATACAGATCGTATTGGATCTCAATTGATGCAACTTAAAAAATACTTCTATGGTATGGAGTCTCCAAAGAACAAAAGATTTAAACGTTCGATGGTGGTGTCTTATATTGTAGCTGACAAGCATCCTAAGTTTGATCACCGAAGATTTAAAACTGCTTGCAAGAGTAAGTCTTCATGGTTCTTAACGGGTACATCAACTGCAGATTATATTGCGATCATTGAGAGAATATATAACGCAGGACTAACTCAAAAAAATAAAATAAATTTAGTTGAGTTTTACAAAACTAAAGAGTATCAAGACAAATAGGAGAAACAATGGACGTAAACAAATGGAAATCAATTGCTGTTGATATCGAATCATACACAATTATTAGGGCCATGGGGGAGAATGGCCTTAGAAACCCAGGCAACATGATTAAAAAACTTGTATCTGACACTATTAAAAAGATAGCTAAGAAAGAAGGTGTTGCTGAAACTAAAATGAAAGAGAATTTACTGAACCAAGGAAAGAAACTCTTGAAGTAAGTGATAGACACTTAGATGTGCATCGGTTGGTGTTGGAAAGGGCCCGCGAGAGTGGGCCTTTTTTTTACTTGCAATCAAAATAGAATTAACTTATTAATTTAAATGTATTCCTAAGCCTAAATGAAATAAGTGGGGCTTTAAAACACTTTATTTTCACCGAACAATTAACACTCAATTTAACTTTAATTAAAAGGATATTTTGTGGGTAAAGCTATTAAGAAAAGTAGTGAAGAAGCATTGAACCAGGCGTTGGACAAGCTAGTGATGGTGTGTCCAAATAAAAAAACTTATGATGAGTTAACTAGTTTGATGTTTCAGTTGTATTGTGGAAATGACTTTGGTTTAGGAAATTTCAGTCTTTCTTTCCTTGATAAAATCGAGGATCGATGGCGATCAGGACGTAAAGCTGCAGCTCAGGCTAAAGGTTTAAAACTGGTCGTAACGAATGCTTAGCCACGGTGTCCATATTACATCCATATCTTTTCCCGCACCGTGGTTATGCAAATGCAAAAAGCACCTAGACTATTAAAACAATCAATAATTATGATGGAGATCATGTCCGGTGAAGATCGGATGTTCTACCTACAGCGTATGTGGGATTTGTATATTGATGTCTATGTTAGAACTCCTGCACGTGGCCGTGGACGTAAACGTAAAAATACTCCATTAGATCAGAAAAAAGCCTATGAACTGTGCTCCGAGCTTACTAAAATTTTTGGGCATTAAATTGAGCCTAGAGATTATAAAACCTAAATCTTACGCTGAACAAAGATTATTTCAGGCTATCCTGGTGCAGGCGTTAGAGGATGCGGTAAACCCTTCAGGATTTAAGAAGGAGACTTACCATAAACATGATTCTCATAAGTGGTTTGTTAGTAATAGTAAAGATTTTCAAGACGTTTGTTGGGGAGCAGATATGGACCCAGATTTTGTAAGAGGAGAATACTTAAAATTAGTTGATAAGGGAAAAATACATTTTACTAAATTGCAGATGTCCTGGATTCGGTATCGTGATTTATATAAGAGGTATCGAGAATGTAATAGTAAGGAGGAGAGAAGAATTATTAAGAAACTTATCTTAAAAGAAAATTTAAAGAGATTAGCGTAGTCATGGGGGACGAATGAATTTAACTCCTGGAGGGAAAAACCAGAGAGCAATTATTGTTAGACCCCCAGGAGTTATTAACCAATGTTTATATGTGTAATTAAACACAAGACAAATGTACCAGAAAACCGGATACCGGACAATGGAAAAAATTCTACTATATAGATTATCTAGAGTAATTGAAAAAGAAAAGTGCCCAGGGGGTAAAAGAGGTGTCCCTGGTGTCCCTAAAGACTATTATTGGCTATATACAACAATTATAGACGATTTAATGGTGTCCCTATGGTGTCCCTATGGTGTCCCTCAGGGACACCACTCTTGCGGGAACGCAAACAGTTGGTTAATAGGAACTAGTCATTACTCTGAAATATCTATATAGTAAAAAATTATGTATAAGAAATTGAAGTTTTTGACAGATACAGGAAAGTTCCTTACTAAAGAAATTAGAGATGCTTATAAGTCTTATAGAACTAGTGCACCAAAAGGTAAAAAAACTGCTGATATTGTGAAAGATAGTAATGTAACAAGATCTGTTGCTAAAGCAGATGTTAAGTCTGGAATTAGTCAAGAATTAAAAAGCAAATTAAAATTTGAAAAAGATAAAACTAAAAGACGTTCTATTATTAGAGGTTTAAACAAATTAAAATAATGCCTGGTGGACTTAAAAAGAAATCATTGAGAACTGAATTAGATTTAACTCCTAAACAAAAGATGTTTGTTGAAATCTATGTAAAAGATTGGGGTTCTATTACACAAGCTGAAGCGTTGAAGCGTGCAGGTTATGTGTGCACTAATGAAAAAGATTATGGATCTGTTGCATCTAGAATGTTATCTAGAAAACACAGTCCTCATATAGCTAAATACTTTGATAAATTATTTGAGCGTGAAGTAAAAAAATACGAGAGTGACAACCTTAGAAGATACAAAAGGTTAGAAAGAATTGCTGACAAAGCAGAGAAAGAAAAACAATTCGCTGCTGCTATTAATGCTGAGTATAGATCTGGTCAATTGGCTGGAGCTTATGTTGATAGAAAAGAAGTAACAGTCAGTGGTTTGGAGGGTATGTCACGTGAGCAACTTGAAAAAAAGCTTGAGGAACTATCAAACAAGATCGATGGCTACAATGCCAAAACGATTACGATTGAATCCCAAGACGTTACAGCAATTGAAGAAAGTTAGTTGGTCTGAGTGGTTAGATGTTTTTAACCAAGTACATAACTCTACTATCACTACTTCAGTTGGTAAAATTAAGGTAGTGATTGATGATTAAGAAGAAACGACAACAATCTAAAATACTAAACTTTGATTTTAAAAATCTCGGTAACATAATTGATGATTATCCATTTGTGGAAATAGAGTGGCTGGATATCGAAGGTGATGCTGGCTGGTCTTCAACAAAAGATTTGCATAAAGAACAACTACCTGTATGTGTATCGAAAGGGTATTTGCTTAGCCAAAAAAAAGGAATTACAAGAATTTTTAGTGATTACATCAAGACCAAAGATAAGCCTACATTTGACAATATTGGTAATACAACTATTATTCCAACAGCAGTGATTAAATCAATCAGGAAGATAAAATTATAATTTACTTACTCAATCATGACTAATAAAAATGGGGAAACTAGGTTATGGCAAAAGGTAAAAAAAGGACTGACTAATTGCTTTCTAACACGCGTAGAATCTAGCACAATCAACGGTATTCCAGACATTCATGCAGTGATGTGTAATGAAGTATTTTGGATAGAATTAAAATCAGATTCATTAAGTTATCCGAAGCTAAATAAATGGCAAATTGTTTGGATCAACAGGTACATAAACGCAGGAGGCAAAGTAATTATCTTGAAAGAGACCCTCTTGGAGAGGTCTCTTAAACTCTACAGACCGGTGTCCGTTTTCACTGATGCTCGTTCCCTCGTCCCGTTTGCCTCGTTCTCGTTCCCGTTACAATGGCCACTGGTCCAGCGCAGGATGGTAACTGAGCTGGGATCTCCTTCGGAAGCAGCGTAATCCTCGTTCTCGTTTCCTGGCCACCGTTTCTTTCCTCTTTGTTTACGGTGGCCTGGTGACGGGACCTGCAGCTCAGGATGCTGGATCTCGTTTCTCGTTCTCGTTTCTGGATAAACCTCGTTCTCGTTCACTGGTCACTGGTAACGTCCCCGCAGCGTGAGCTTCAGGGGGTGCAGACTGGGATCAGGAACTTCGTGGTTGACAGGTATCCCATGATGTCGTATGGTCAGACAAAACAAAGGAGAATATATGGCAATAGATTTCGATGCCCTCGATCTCGTTCGAGGAGAGAACAAAGCTCGTTCTTACAACAAGAGAATGGATGAGCTCCAGCAGCAGGTGACTGACCTTCAGGAGCTGGTAACTCAGATGGTAAAAGAACTTCCCGATGACAAGAAATGGTCGTTTGAAGAAAGATTAAAAAAAATAAAAGAAAGGCCTTGACAGGTATCCCATCGTGTCTTATATGTAGCTCGTTAACCAAAGGAGAACTATGAACAAAAGAACACATTCAACTGGACCTGCAGCTGGTCCCGCAACAATTGACAAACCTGAAGAAGGCAAAGTATACGCACTGACCGGTGCCCCCGGATCTCGCTGCATCGCAAACGGAAATACATGGAAAGACTCGGAGGTGAAGGATGATGGTCCAGCAGCAGAAGCTGCTGAAGCGTGACCTTCGTTGTCGTTTGGCTGTGCCTTCTCTTCATGTTCCCAGGTCTCACCTTAGCGGGCACTGGGATCCTGATGCTCTCGCTCGTTGGTATTCTATGATGTCATACCTCGCCTCGTTTCTAAAGCTGGACGTCCCTGCGCAGAAGGTACTGCTTGAGTACAGGACTGGCGCTGGGAAGCTGATGGTAAAGCTCGGTCTCGTTTCAAGTAATGGATAGGTTTAGGGTTAAAGTAATGTTGAGCATCTGGGGGCGCTGGTAACTGCTGTGGAAAGCCAAGTGGTTTGGTTTCTACTTTAGAATGGTTCTAAAAGATAATTGTTGCAAAGGTATATAAGATACGATAAGACATTAGGATTAAACAACAAAGGAGAAAAGTTATGGGACTAGATCAACACGCACACCTTCGTGGTCAAAAAGTAGATTGGGACAAATATTACTCTGATGATGATTACGGAGATAAGGCAAAAGTTTTCGTGTGGAGAAAACACGCAAGACTTCAACAGTTCATGGCAAAGAAGTGGGACGAACAAAACTCACACCATGAGCATGACGGAATGCTTTCACATTTAGGTTTTAATTCTGATTGTGATGCACCCGTATATATAACCCCAGAGGTTGCCAAAGAATTAGCCGAACAAATACAAGAGGGCTTTAAAGATTATAAAGCTGAAGACGGATTTTTTTGGGGGCAACAGTTCCAAGAGGATAGCGTCAAGGAGTACAAGGAACAAGATATTAAGTTTCTTAAATTCTGTGAGCAAGCTATCAACGATAAAAAGGTCGTTGAATATTGGTGTAGTTGGTAATGGCTAAAGATAAAATTAACGAGGCGACTACTGTCGCCTCGTCCCGTTCTCGTCCTCGTGTTGAGGGTTGGGCTTTAACTGTTACATGGAGATATCCAGACGGCACATGGAACACCGAAACAATAACCGATTTCCCAGAACATTTAGGTATTACTATAAATGAATGGTTGCAAGATTATGAAAAAGATTAAATGCTAGTTCTACTATTGCTAGACCTAATAAACTTAATTAAAAAAAAGATAAATAAGTTATTGCATAAGATTTGATAAGATGTATAAAGAGAGGGTATTCATAAGAATATATAACTTAACAAAGAGGAAAATATGCAAACAGCAAAAAAGCTAAAGCAAGACGAAAAGAAAGTAGTCCTAGCTTATGCATCACTAAAGCTAAAAGCAAATAGACTTAACAAAGAGTTAGATAGCATGAAAGAACACATTGTTAATCTATTTGATAGAACAAACCAAAACTTAATCATTGTTCAAGATGAGCATGGAAATAGTTTTGGTCTTCAAAAGATTAACCGAGTTAGAAAATCTTTTGATAAAGATAAATTTAAATTAGCACATTTAGATTTATGGAACGCACACCAAAAGCAAATAGAGTATGCTGAATATAAGGCTATTGGCGAGGTATCAAATGCCCAATAATGATTTGATTAACATTGCTAATGTGTTGAGTGAAAGATTAAACACCAACACACCAACCTCACTAGCTGACATGGTTATTGAGAATGGACAGAAAAAACAACTCAACTATGAGATC
>Ga0196887_1000178_pt1 | contig 31574 bp, 47 predicted proteins | sample VirMetDEL_Mar_31_FD_169094 | JGI IMG/M metagenome (GOLD analysis project Ga0196887, IMG submission 169094) | Aqueous microbial communities from the Delaware River and Bay under freshwater to marine salinity gradient to study organic matter... | ecosystem: Environmental > Aquatic > Marine >... | reverse complement strand
TAGGTGGTACTGTGGACGGTCGAGACGTAGCCGCAGACGGTACAAAGCTAGACGGTATTGAAGCAGGTGCTACAGCAGATCAAACGCCTGCTCAAATCAAAACTGCTTACGAAAGCAACGCAAACACTAATGCGTTTACTGATGCTGACGAGTCTAAACTAGACGGCATTGAAGCCTCAGCAGACGTGACAGACACAGCTAACGTAACTGCCGCTGGTGCGTTGATGGACTCTGAGCTAACTAGCGAAGCTTCAGTTAAAGCTCTGAACCAAGGCGTTGCTACTACAGACTCACCAACCTTTGCCGGTGCCGCTGTCAACGGAACCGTAGAGTTTGACGGCCTGTCAGGTACAGGTACTGTCACAGTTACTGACATCCTTGACCAAGACGACATGTCTAGCAACAGTGCTACGGCATTGGCTACACAACAGTCAATCAAGTCCTATGTAGATTCTCAGGTTGCTACGTCAGACACACTCGCTGAAGTCCTTGCTAACGGTAACACTACTGGTGGTACTGATGTTGCCGTAGGTACAGGCGATGACATTACTTTTGCTGACAACTCCAAGGCTACCTTCGGTGCTGGCTCTGACCTACAGATTTATCACACAGGCTCTGTCAGCTTAATAAAAGATGCAGGTACAGGTGGCTTATACTTAGGCGGTAGTAACCTTATCTCGTTAGGTTCTTCCGATTTTACGGAGACCTACGCGCTTTTTAATGATGATGGTGCAGTGAGTCTTCGTTACGACAACGCTCAAAAGTTTGCCACCACCTCCACAGGAATCGACGTGAACGGTACTGTGGTCAGCGATGGCTTGACTGTTGATGTCAATAGTGGAGACGCTAAGTTTATAGATTTAGGTACTGCGGCGTCTGACACACCACAAATTTTAATAGGTAACGGAGACACTTCAGCGAGAAGCGGACTGATCCGAAACTATAACGACGCAAGCAACTTTGAAATTATTGCATCCGCCTCAACTTCGGCAGATAAAAACTTAGTATTTAGAACCGTAGACAATGCCTCTGAATCGAGATTAAAAATTGCTACCAACGGAGATGTGTCGCTGTATGAGGATACGGGGACAACTGCGAAGTTCTTCTGGGATGCGGCTGCGGAGTCTTTGGGTATTGGTACGTCGTCTATCAGCACTTCCAAGCTACACGTTCAGGGAACAACAGGAACAGCTTCGGCGGTACGTGTAGAGTCTACAGCGGCAGACAGTGATGCTTATTACATTGCTGACAATGACGCTAGTGTATGGACATGGGGTATTGATGGCGGTAATAGCGATGCTTGGACATTATCCAACGCTTTCGGCTTAGGCACTCCGAAACTTACAGTTAAGACAGGCGGCAACGTCGGCATCGGCACGGACAGTCCAGCTGATAAACTACATGTTGAAGGAAATATCTACTTAGGAACTTCTGGTAGAACTATTTACTCAGGAGGTTCTGGAAACCTTGTACACCAAACTGGTACAGGGGCGCATCTGTGGCTTCGCAACAATGGTTCCAATGAATCCATGCGCATCGACTCAAGCGGCAACTTGTTGGTTGGGAAGACTGTTTCGTCTCTAGGAACAGAAGGTGTAACGCTTGGCCCTAACGGTCAACACTACTTTACTTCAGATGACGAAACCGCATTAAAACTTAATCGGTTAACCACAGATGGCGAAATTATCCAGCTCCGCAAAGACGGCACAACAGTCGGTAGTATTGGTAGCAATCCGTCAAGCTACCTTTACATAGGCAACGGCGACACCACGTTATCCTTCAGCCCTGCTTCGGACTTGATTTATCCAACAGGGACTTCTGGAGCGCAACGTGACGGCTTTGTTAGTTTAGGCAACGGTGCTAACCGCTTCAAAGACGGTCACTTTAGCGGAAACATCAATGCCAACACCTTTACGGCAATTGACGGTGTATACCTCGGCGGGGTAGGCTTTGCGAACAAGCTAGACGACTACGAAGAAGGGACGTGGACAGTTGGATTGTCAGATTCAGCAGGTAACACAGAAGCACAAACATCTGAAAGTGGTTTTTACAGAAAAATAGGATCTGTTTGTACTGTTTACGCACAGATTATAAATATGGATATAACTGGACTTACATCATCTGAAGATTTGTATGTCACTGGCTTGCCTTTTGAAGCTTTAGGAACGCCGAGAGGAGCAAGCCCTGTGCAGTTTAATCAAGCAACAAACGCTTCTAAAATGTACGCACAGCTTAACGCATCAGTTCCAGGGATTTCAGGATCAGCTGTTTTATTTAAAATAAATAGTGATTCAAATGCTTCTTCTGCGACTGTTGTAAATGTTAGCGAGTTTGTTGACGGTGCTTCGGATATGTTCTTTTGCATAACTTACATTACAACCTAAATAGCCTCAGTGGACTCTGGGGCTGGACTAACTAAGGAGACAACAATGTCACTAACTAAAGAAGTAGTAGCAGATAAGATCGAAGTAGTAGCTACAGAGGACGGTCAAGTCGTTCAAGTACGCACCGCTACTCGTATTGTTGAAGACGGCGCTGTGATTTCACAGTCGTATCACCGTCACGTAATTAACTCTGGCGACGATTGGTCATCAGAACCTTCTAACGTACAAGCTATCTGCAACGCAGTGTTTGGAGCATAACAATGGCTACATGGACTATCGCAACACTAGAAAGAGACTTACAACCAGCAGACATGGACGGTGCAGTAGTAGTAGCACACTGGCGTGTCAGTGAGTCTGAGACTGTAGGTGAAGAAACATTCTCTGCCTCTGCATACGGTACTGTAGGTTTCACACCAGACCCTACAGACCCTGATTACGTCCCCTACGACGATCTAACCGAAGAGGTAGTCTTAGGCTGGGTATGGGAGACTGTCGATCAGGAAGCAACTGAGGCGGCTCTAGCGGCTAAGATTGAAGCAGAAAAGAACCCTGTCACTGCTGACGGCGTACCTTGGTAATGGACTTGTCTATCATCACAGATATTGCGAACATAGCGACGGCGGTTATTGCGACCGCCTCAATCATCGCGGCCATTACTCCAACGCCGAAAGATGACGTTTGGATTGCCAAGCTCTATAAGTTGTTGGAGGTGTTAGCCGTAAACATAGGCAAAGCAAAACAGTAAGGAGAAAGTGACATGGGTAAAAACGAAAAAACCCCAATCACAGTGAATGAGAAAGAGTATTTCATCGAGGACATGAGCGACGAGCAAGTCACTTGCATCAATCATGTTAAAGACCTTGATCGAAAACTATCAAGCGCCCGCTTCAACGTAGACCAATTATCGGTCGGTCGTGACGCATTCGTTAATATGCTTGCGAGTTCATTAGAGCAAGAGCCAAGCGAGTGATATAATAAGCCCCCATAGGACTTTACTTTTTATGGGGGATTTTTTGTGGACTTGGCAGAGAAGGCAATTGAAAAACTGGCGAATCATGAACGGCTCTGCGAAGAACGTCTACGAAGACTTGATGAGAAAGTAGACGCGGCCCACAAAGACATAGCCAGCAATCGAAATGCTGTGTTTGCCCTGTACCCTTTTATCTTCGGAGCCGTGGTATTCGCTCAATGGCTGAAGTGAAGTCATGGACATCAACGAATCCACAGATATTACGATACCGATACGCAACTTAATCGCAATGGTTGCGGCCACGTCCATCGCGACGATGGCCTACTTCGGCATACAAGAGCGGCTGAACACCATAGAACACGCCCTAGACAAATCTCAAATCGAGATAGGCAGAAACACAGAGTTTCGCATACTGTGGCCTAGAGGCGAATTGGGAAGCCTTCCAGACGATGCTAGGCAAGATATGTTGATCGAAGGTGTCGAGCTAGATGTGCAAGACCTTCGTAAAATGCAGGATGACGTCCACGACCTGACTATACGGATCGGCACGATGGAGTCGTTGTATTCAACGGAGCAAGAGTAATGTATCAATTTCACCCCGAACACCCGACTCCCAATGTGTACCTTGACGTAGCTCGCGATGCTATATCTAACTCAAAGATCGTGCATAAGTTTGGTGCTAACTTTGACATTGACCAAGCAACTGACCCTGAGAGTGTTTGGTCTGGTGGTGGCTTGTATCCCTGGGCGGCACTAGCGACCGCACAGACTATCTACTGCCTAAGCACTAGCGCCAGCGACACAGCAGTGCTGACCATAGAGGGTTTAGATTCTAGCTACCACGAGATAAGCGAGACTGTAACCTTGACCGGCACGTCTGCTGTCACAACCACGAACCAGTTTATTCGCGTGTTCCGCATGACCTACGAAGACGGTGCAAACGTGGGCGACATCACAGCACGTACTGTGAGCGCGTCAGGAACCGTTGTAGCGCAAATAGACGTAGGGTATGCACAAACACTCATGGCTGTTTACACAATCCCAGCGGGCCATACAGGCTATCTGGTGGCGCTCGACTCAACCATTGACTCAAACAAGAACGCACAGATCATGATGTATCACCGGCTAACTGGTAAGCCGTTTAGAATCGCCCACATTGCAGAGACTGCCGGACACTACCGATACGACTTTCACGCGCCGCTCAGAATCCCAGAGAAGACAGACATCGACATACGCATTGATAATGTCAGCGGCAATGATTCGCGCGTTACGGCCAACTTCGACATCGTGCTGATTAGGGACTGATATGTGGCAGACTTTACTGGGTCCGGTGGTCAACATTGTAGGGGGACACCTTGAAAGAAAGGGCGAAGAGAAGCGCGCGTTACATGACCGCAAAATGGAAGCAATTAAGCAGGACGCGAACTGGGAAAATATTCACGCAAGCAATGCGGCTAATAGCTGGCGCGATGAGTTTTTCTCTATACTGTTTAGCATTCCTCTTGTGCTTTGTTTTATTCCACCTCTCGTCCCTTATGTTCGCGACGGTTTCGAGGTGCTGGAAACCATGCCAGAATATTACCGAATGCTCTTGGGCGCGCTTGTCGCAAGCAGTGTCGGACTTCGCGGACTTACTAAGTGGAAAGGGTAATGTATAAGCACTTTGATATATCAGAATTTCGCTGTCGTGAGACGGGCGAGAATGACATGAAGCCAGAGTTTATCTATATGCTTGATGAGTTACGCGAGCGTGTAAACCGACCGCTGGTCATCACGTCAGGCTATCGCTCAAAAGAACACACCGCAGAGCGCAACAAAGAAAAAGGCGGCACTCACACGCAGGGAATCGCCGCAGACATAGCAGTGTCTAACGGCGTGGATAGAATGATGATCGTTAAAGAAGCCCTGAGCATGGGCTTTGGTGGAATAGGCGTGGCGCGTACATTCGTCCATGTGGATATGCGGGCAACCACACCCGTGATGTGGACTTACGGATAAAATAATTACAAAAAAGATACACACTTATCGTAAATGGTGTATTCTGACATTGTTCCATGTGGAACTTTGAAGGGAGAAACACCATGCAAATCGCAATTCAAATCAGCAAACAGGTAGATGATTGGGACGAGTTCGTTGAAGAACTGGAAGCAATCGAAGTTACCGCGCGCGCTGAAAACTACGACGCAGAAGCTAAAGTCGTCACCCTCTTAGTAGATCAAAACTCAATCGACGATCACTACCACCCTGTCGGCGGTCGCTATCCCGTGGAGTTCGAGGGCCGCAAAGAGTTTGTTGAAGAGGTCGGTATCTGTGTCCATTCGTGCAAGTGGCAAGACTACAGCATCATCAATGCAGAAGAAGTATGCGCAACATTAGAGGGGCTAGATTATGTCAATTAAATTCGTAGAGCCAAAGCCGATTAAGGCAGAGCTTATTCAAGAGCTAGACGGGCTGGTTGGTCAACTGCACAACCTGTCGATTCGTAAGCCAATGCCGTTTCATGTGCAAGAAGCGGCAATGGAAGCGAGGATGTCGGACTTTTTAGAGCTGTCAGAGCAAGACTTTATTCGCGGCTGGACTGACTGGGAGGAAGGCATCCAGCACAAGGAAGGGCAATCGGAGGCGTACAACGCTGGCTATGCTGACTGCTACGAGTATGAAAACAGAGGAGGTCAGTAATGTCTGACGGCATCGTTAAGATTCATGGCAAAGAGTACAAGACGGTTGCGTTACGTGTGGCAGAGTTTAGAGCCAAGCACCCTGACTACACGATTCTCACTGAGCTTGTAGAGGCTAACGACGTGCTGGTCGTTATGAAGGCAACAATCTCAGCCGCCGGTATGGTCATCGCTACCGGTCACGCTGAAGAGGTCAGGTCGGCAAGTAAGATCAACAGTCAGGCCGCGATGGAAGTGGCAGAGAGTTCAGCGGTGGGCAGAGCCTTGGCATTCTTTGGGCTAGGCGGCACGGAGATAGCCAGTGCTGATGAAGTGGCAAACGCTATCACACAGCAGAATGACGGCGAGTTTATCGAGTACATGGCGCTTGTCCGCGATCACTTTGACTGGGTGATGTATGCCAAAGAGGCAATCGCAAATGAGGACTGGCAGTCACTAGCGGGTATCTGGGGCGACATTGACCACGACACTATGGCTCAGTTGTTCCGCGCTCCTACAAAGGGCGGCATTTTTACAACCACAGAGCGGGCGGCCTGTAAGGGCAACGACGCATTCAACCAAGCAAGAAAGGAGTTAGCAACCAATGGAGTATGACAACACGAACCGAGGCGTCTTGTTTAAGAACGACCGCAAGGAAAAAGAAACTCACCCTGACTATAAGGGCAATTACACCGACGCCAATGGTCAGGAGTTCTGGCTGTCAGCGTGGCTTAAGAAGGACAAGAACGGAAACACGTTTATGTCACTCAGCACGACGGCAAAGGATGATGCGCATAACAGGGGCATGGCTCAAGTACGTCAAGCCGCAAAGCCGACACAGGAGCTAGAAGATGATCTGCCGTTCTAAAACAGGGGTAGCGTTGCAGAAGGCGCAGGTATTGTCGGGCGTGTCTAACGACCAACTGGCAAAGGAGTTCAACGTGTCAAAGGTGCAGATTAGCCGATGGCGTCATCAAGAGGATATGAAGTTTAGCCGCGTTGTTAAGTTGTGCGACCGGCTTAATTTGACGATTGATGAGTTTGAGAGATTAGGGAGATAAGGCATGAGTCACACAATGCAAATTCTTGACCACTTAACAAGCAAGCCGATCACTGCAATGGATGCCTTGAATGACTACGGTTGTTTTCGGTTAGCGGCGCGGATTAATGAGCTTCGCATGAGCGGTCACGACATTCGTACAGAAATCAAAAACAAAGATGGCAAGCGTTACGCTATGTATCACTTGCTTGGTAAGGAGGGGTAAAACAAGGGCCACGTCTTAGGTGGCCCCGAACCACTTGCGGAAGGGTATACGCTTGTGGCATCCTTAGATTGCACTCAGAGGATAGGAAGAATTGTACAGCAATCTAGCTGTCTGTACACCTATCTCACCTATCCCACCTAAATGAGTGCCTAGTCGAGCCTAGTCAAATAGTGCTGTCTCAGGTGCAGTCGCTCAAGAAAGCCAAATCATTCCTACGACCTTTAGAGGCGGGGACGAACAGTGGTTATGTTGCCATGTAGTAAGGGCGCGGTCTGGCAGAGCCGTTAATTATCTGCACTGATACTGTATGAATGATGGACCAGCTAGATACTTGTATAGGGCAACAACCGCCTCTAATGATTTCTATTGTCTAAAAAAAGGAGAAGGGAAATGGGTTCGAAAAAAGAAAGTCTGGAATTCGTAGAGATTAATCAAATGTACCAAACAGTGTTGGATGCTAGTGTAAAGCTAGGTTGCAGGGTTGCTTACACTGAACTAGAGGGAGAGGTAAATTTTTCTGCTGGGTGGTTTGAGGAATGGTCAGTAGAACAGCGCATTAACCTGTTGGAAAATTGGATTTTTGTCATGCAGTTTATGCTTGAAGGCCAAAAGGCAATGCAAGGCGAAGAGGGAGATGTCGATGAAAACAAAAGCAGGCACTGATTGGCAACCAACAGACGAGCAACTTCTAGGCTGGCAACACGCATACCCAGAGGTTGACGTATTTGCAGAGCTTAACGTGATGGCTGTATGGCTTGACTCTAATGAGCCTAAGCGGAAGACAGAGCGGGGGATGCCCCGCTTTATTAACTCATGGCTGTCACGGGCAAACCAAAAAGGCGGCAGTCCGTTTGTTCAAGAGGCAGAGAAAGAAAGCGGCAAGATACCAATGAAGAAGTGGACCCAGCTTGATGACTGCACGCACGACTTCATGCAGAGCGAAAGTTACCGGCAGTCCTGCCTCAATCGGTTTGGGCAGTATGTAACCTACAGCGGAGAGAGGGTGACGCGATGATAATTGAGTTGACTGATGCTGAATACAGCGTTGCTTGTCAGGTGGGCATGAGGCGATACCATGCGGCCAGAGCAATGGGTGCGAAGAATCGAAAGATGTCAAAGACTGACAGCCAGTATGAAGTTGAGACTAACGGCATGGCGGCAGAGATGGCCTTCTGCAAGTTGATCGGGGTACGTCCAGACTTTAGTGACACTCCCCAAGTCGCAGATTGTGAATGGATGGGTTACACAATAGACGTTAAAGCTACGAAGAGGCCAAACGGTCGGCTCTTACTAGAGACTGACAAGCGAAAGCTCTGTGACATCTATGTGCTTATGTGCGGTGAAAAAAACATTTGGAGATGCGGCGGCTTGGCACACGTCAATGTAATACGTCAGCCAGAAAACTTAGACCGGCTTGGTGAAGGCTACAAGATGACCTATGCAATGCCACAGCATAGACTTGTGCCTTTAGATCAACTTATGGAGATGGCAAGGGGCGCAAAATGTTTGGCGAATTTTGGCTAATAAAAGACCCGATAGAAGTTAAAGATCGAATTGCGGCTTTCAAGAAATTTCTTGATACAGAATGGTGCTGGGATAAGCCGGTGTCGTGGCAGGTTAAAGAGTACAAGCCGCGCCGCTCACTGAGTCAGAATGATCTGTTCCATGTGTGGGTTAGGGATATGCTCAGACACTTCAAAAAGAAGGGCGGCTTTACCGGCACAGAGGAAGAATTAAAGCTGATGGTGAAGTACAAGTTCCTCGGCACAGAGGATATTGAAGTAGGCAGTACGAACATACCGGCGCAGGTTCGACGCACTTCGGCGCTTGATCGGGGAGAAATGTTACAATTCATGGAACGAGTAGAGGCGTGGTGCATTGATCTAGGTGTCAAATTAACCAAACCTCAGAATAGTGAGTACACCAAACTGGGGGGATAAGCATGAGCTTATTGCAGTTTTGTACAACTGAGCATCAGCGCAAGGTCATCACTCTGCATGAAGAGGGGTTAGGCTACCAGAAAATTGGTGACACATTAGGGATAGGAAAATACTCTGCTCGTGACATCATAAAAAATGTAAAGGGCAAGGCCGCCACGCAAGGTCACTCGCCCGATCACGACATGATTCACACTGTCCCTGATGGCTTCAGCGTGAAGGGCGTATCGACCTACTACAACGATGAAGGCAAGCCGGTCGGCCAATGGGTTAAGAGCCAGTCTGACAAAGAACACGCACTGCAAGTCGCGTTGGATCACTTTAAACAAGGATTAAAAGACGACCTCAAAGGCTTGGCAAAGCCGATCAAGAAAAGCAAAGCACAAAAACACAAAGACCGCATGGCAGTCACAATCGTTGGCGACCATCATCTTGGGATGTTGGCATGGAGTCCAGAGACAGGCGGCGACCCCTGGGACTTGCAGATAGCGCAAGAAACACTGATTAAAGGCGTGGACAAGCTCGTAGCAAGCACTGGCGATTGCTCTGTAGGCGTCTTGCTCAACGTCGGCGACATGATCCATGCTAATAACTTAAAAGGCGAGACAGGCGCAGGCACGTCCCTTGACGTCGATGGCAGGGCAGGCAAGACCATCAGGGCCGCAGGCAACCTATTCCAAATCATTGTGACTCGGATGCTTCAGCAGTATGACGAGGTATGGCTAATCAACGCACGAGGCAATCACGACCCAGATGCCGCACTGTGGCTGAACGAGATGCTTCGGATGTACTACGAGAAAGAGAAGCGCGTAAAGGTGTTCGATAACTTCAACAAGTTCATTCACTTCGAGTGGGGCAACAACTTCGTGATTACGCACCACGGCGACAAGATACGCACTCGCCAACTGTACGAGGCAATCACACGCGACTACCCGCAAGAGTGGGGCCGCACGAAATATCGCTTCGCATGGACTGGTCATATCCACCATAAGCAGGCTGAAGAGCTTGGCGGACTAACGTGGGAATCATGGTCTGTATTACCGCCCAACGACGCATGGCACTCAGGCGCAGGCTACGGGTCACAACGATCTATTTCTTGTGTAGTATTAGACAAAGAATACGGCGAGTTCAGCCGGTTCAAAGTTGGTATCGAGGCACTGCAATGACAAAACTCCCAATCCTCTCGATGCCCCTACCCGATGGTGGGTCGGTTGTTTGCAGGCTAGAAGCGATCATGGGTGCGACCAGCAATATGCGCAACAACGAACTAACGGATGTTTACGTTGACGTCATGTGTCCCGAAGGCATTACCATTGACGTGGACATCGACTCGTTTACGCAGAACTGGCTGGCGGCACTGATAACCCCTATGTCAGAAATGCGAGAAGATCATGAGATGCACTGAGTGCCATAACGACATGGTGCCGATGTTTACCCGACCCGACGGCAAGCTCGAAGGCTGGGCTTGTGATTGCGGTCACACTGAAAGAGCAATACTACGCGAACGACAATTCACTCAAGAGACTTACTATGGCGATAAAGCGAACGAACGCCGACATCTGGTGTAGCAAGGCGGTAAGGCTACGTGACGGCGCTTGTGTGCGATGTGGCAACACAGAGACGAATCAGGCAATGCACATCTATGGGCGCAGAAACAAAGCGGTCCGCTATTCGCTCGATAATTTATTGACCGGCTGTTATACCTGCCACCGACTTTTCACTGAGTCGCCAATAATGTTTGCGGATTGGTGCAACGACTATTTAGGCGAAGGCCACATGGAGATATTGCGCGAGAAGTCGCTTGCCATCTTCAAGGAAAGCAAGGCGGTCCGTGACGAGATAGCCAAGCACTACCGCGAGCAGATCAAGCTCAAAGAGCAAGACTCTGACTATGTGATGATTTCTTACAACTGATTGCCCTCTTTTGATATAATAACCACGTAACAAGAGGATGTTGTTATGTGTGTACAAAGCCAAAGACAGTTTTTTGCAGAGCGGCACCACATAGTCGTTACTGACAAGACCGCAGAGCTACTGGCTCGATTGGGCAGAGACAAGGGCATCGGTGAGGAAGAATACCTCAAGCGACTGTCACGTCACCCCAACGAAGACCACTTCATCGCAGAGATTGCCCGACACTACGGGTAACTGATCTGTCATTGCCTACTCAGGCAAAAGCCCTTCCCCTGATTAATTATCAAAAAAAGATAACAAAGTGCTTGCAAAGGATAATTGTAGGTAGTAGATTTGCTGTATGAAGACACTAGACTTATTTGCAGGCATCGGCGGCTTTACGCTAGGACTAGAGCGCGCAGGCTTTGAGACTGTCGCGTTTTGCGAGATAGAGCCATACGCACAAAAGGTGCTGAAAAAGAATTGGCCGGAGGTTCCTATTTATGACGATGTACGAACAATCACAGCAGAGCGACTGGCTTCAGACGGAATTAGAGTCGATGTCATTACAGGAGGCTTCCCCTGCCAAGACATTAGCGTCTCAGGAAACCAGGCAGGAATACAAGACGGAACGCGAAGCGGTCTATGGTCAGAGTGCGCCCGTTTACTTGGGGACATTCGACCTAAATACGCCATCTTTGAAAACGTCACAAACTTGCTTAATGGACACAGGGGAGATTGGTTTAAGCGAGTATTGTGGGACATTTCCGCGCTCGGGTATGATGCGGAGTGGCACTGTATACCAGCTTCCGAACTTGGCGCGCACCATCACAGAGATAGGATCTGGATTATTGCCTACCCCAGCGGCGAGTACAGGCGGGACAACGGGCAACTGGAAGCCGATCAGGCCGAGCGGACACAGGGCGCAATTATCCCTTCAGCAATACGCGAGGATGTTTCCGACTCCAACAGCATCGGATTCGGGGAGTGCGTCCAAAAAACGGATAGAGGAGCCAGGGCATCCGAAGGCGGCGTTAAGGGAAGCGGTATTTTGGCCGACACCAACAGCACACAACGCGAAAGAGGGTGCTTATCCAGCGGAATACGAGCGCAATACGCCAACATTAGCGGCGCAAGCGGGTGGGAAGCTGAACCCGATGTGGGTCGAGTGGCTGATGGGATTCCCTCTAGGCCACACAGACTTAAATGCTTAGGCAATGCGGTAGTGCCGCCAATACCTGAGTTAATAGGAAAAGCAATAAATCAATCAGAAGGGAGATAAAATCATGTGGGGATACACGATCATTGGTCGGGACGGTGGCGAGGCGTACACGTCTGAGCCTGAGTACGAATCAGAAATGGAGGCGTACAAGGCTGGCGATCTTAGCTTGTGCGACATGAACGAAGGTTCATTAGAGGTGTGGGAGGACTAATGGCGCGGGCTTTAGACTTCGGCTACAACATGACGCATCAAGAAATCGCGGACGTTATGGGTGTCAGCCGTCAAACAATCAGAACAATCGAAATTCGAGCGTTGCAAAAACTAAAAAACAATCCAAAACTGAAGGGGTACGTCGATGCACTTACATCCGAACATCAAATATGCGGTGATTTTCTTGCTAGTAGTGATAGCATTCGGGATAGTTGGGCAGGGTGATTACGAAGATGCTGTCGCTCAAGAAGACATCTATTGCGAATTCGTTGACTTGTGGGAGAAAACAAATGGCAGGGACGGGCATCCTGACTGGCGAGGCATTTATAGAAAGGCTTGTCTCACTTAGTAACGAGGACATGGAAGACTGGATCATCGCAGTAAGGGCGGCAGAGGCGATGGCTTTGAGATGGCAAGAAGACGTCGCCATACTGACAGACTTTAAAGTTGTAAAGCTCAGTAGTAACGAAGAACCACCACTAGAAATAGTACGCTACCGTCCGTAGCTTCCTTGGGTGTGAGAAACCCCTTGCCCGCTTCGTGCGGGCTTTTTTATGCCTGTAATTTAGCGGCAATTAAATAGGCGTTATTTATTGTCCGCAACTTTTTAGCATATATTGGTATAATATGAGCAGGGGATACTATATGTTGCAGACCGTAACGATAGACTGGCATCCTGTAGAGCAAGGCAGTATGCCAAGGAATGAAGGTAGCTATCTCGTCGCATTTGATGACGGCGCGGTAGAGACGTACCCCATGTCAGACCAAGACATCAAACGCGGAGAGGTAAGAGACGGGCAAACGTATGGCCTATTGTGGGCCGCAGGTATACCGTCACCAATAGACGATGGCGAAGACTAGAGCGCAACGAGAAAGAGGTATCAGGCAGGACGAACTCAGAAGCTATTTGGCAGAGCGAGGTCGGCTTGACTACGTCTTTGATAACATTGAGAAAATCGAACAGCTAGACCCTGAGTCTGACCAGCACTTCGACAAGCGCCTTCAACAGCTTAAAATTGCAAACGAGCAACGCATCAGACTACTCAACAAGTACCTGCCAGACATGAAAGAAGAGCAGACCGAAGTCACTGACCTGCCACCTGTCGTCATACAGCTTACGAATGCAACTGACCCCGCCGCAGTCTGACATCTTTACCTGTCCTGCCCGCTTCCGTGTAGTGGTCGCGGGTAGACGTTTCGGTAAGACATTCCTAAGCACAGCAGAGCTACTAAACCGCGCACTGAGTAAGCCCGACCAGAACGTCTGGTATGTGGCACCGACCTACAAGGCGGCTAAAGAGATTGCATGGGATATGCTGACCAGCCAGATACCTAGAGAATACGTTGGCAAGACTAACGAGACATCGCTGAGCATCACGCTAAAGAATGGCTCTACCATCGCACTCAAAGGCGCTGAGAAGCCTGACAACCTTCGCGGACGGTCACTAGACTTTGTCGTTCTTGACGAGTTCGCTGATATGCGCAAAGAGGCATGGTACGAGGTTATACGTCCATCGCTGTCAGACAGGCAAGGATCAGCCGCCCTATTTATTGGCACACCTAAAGGACGCAACCACTTTTATGATCTGTACGGCAAGGGAGTAGACAAAGATGACGGATGGCAGTCTTACCAGTACACGACCATTGAGGGCGGTAATGTGCCGCCAGAGGAGATTACGAGCGCCAAAGCAGACCTCGACGACCGGACATTTGAGCAGGAATACGAGGCTCGTTTTGTCTCATACAGCGGCGTTATCTACTACGCGTTTAAGCGAGAAGAGTCAGTAATTAGACACGACGGCGACCGCTCTGTTATCCACGTCGGGATGGACTTCAACCTCGATCCGATGTCTGCCGTCCTGATGACCCGTAAGGGCGACACACTGCACGTATTCGACGAGATTGTGATGTTCGGCAGTAACACCGATGAAATGGTCGCAGAGATTCGCACACGCTACGGAAATGGTACAATAGTCATATACCCTGACCCTGCCTCGCGTCAACGTAAAACGAGTGCAGGGGGTAGAACGGATCTTTCTATTCTACAAAACGCGGGATTTGAGGTGCGAGTAAGGTCATCTCACGCGGCGGTAAGAGATAGGATAAACAGCGTAAACTCGCGTCTATTGTCTAAGGATGGGCATAGGCGCTTGTTTGTAGACCCTAAGTGCAAGAAGGTGATTGAATCATTGGAACGCCATACCTACAAGGAAGGCACCAGCCAGCCAGAGAAGGACGGCTTCGATCACATGAATGACGCACTGGGCTACGCCGTTGAATATCTATTCCCCATACGCAAGGCCAACAAGCCGCAAGCCCCGCAGAGGTGGACGTAAATGTATTACGAAGATATTGAGTACCAGCATCCCGATTACGAAAACAATCTAGACCGCTGGGAGTTCTATGTTCGGTCATACATGGGTGGTCAGGATTACCGTGACGGTTCATACCTGACCAGCTACCTCAACGAAGACAAAAACGCATACTCGCGTCGCTTGGCTCTGACCCCGTTAGATAATCACTGTCGCAACGTGGTCCATGTTTATTCATCGTTCTTATGGCGTCAGCCGCCTACTCGCAACTTCCAGCAGATGGAAGGCAGTGCAGACCTTATCGCCTTCATCAAGGACGCCAACCTCGACGGCCAGAACTTCAACAGCTTTATGCGTGAGGCTCAGATATGGTCAAGCGTGTACGGTCACGTCTGGATCATGATGGACAAGCCTCTATCGACGGCAAGCACTAGAGCCGAAGAGCTAGATCAGGAGATACGGCCATACGTCACTTTGGTCACGCCTGAGAATGTTTACGATTGGAAGTATGAGCGAATGCCTAGCGGTCGCCATGAGTTGACCTACATGAAGGTGCGCGAGTCGGTAAACCGCATCGACGGCACAACGACTGAAACGTATTTCCGCATTTGGACCAAAGAGCAGATACAGCTTATCCGTTACCTCGGTGATGAAGCTCAGATCGTCGAAACTATCGACAACCCCATCGGCAAGATACCGGCGGTCAACGTACCGGCTAACCGATCAATCGTTCGCGGCATTGGTATCAGCGACATCTCTGACATCAGCTACATGCAACAGGCGATCTATCAAGAGCTATCGGAAATCGAACAGCTCATCCGCATCTCTAACCACCCGACGCTCGTTAAGACCTTCGACACTGACGCGACTGCTGGTGCCGGTGCAGTCATCAATATTAGCGATGACATTGACGCAGGATTAAAGCCATACCAGATGCAACCGTCTGGAGCTAACCTAGACGCCATCAGAGCCTCTATCGAGGACAAGATCGACTCGATCAATAGGATGGCCCACATGGGCGCAGTACGCGGCACAGAGGCAATGACGCAGTCAGGCGTTGCTATGCAGACAGAGTTCCAAATGTTGAACGCCAAGCTAGCAGAGAAGGCCGACATCCTCGAGTTAGCCGAAGAGCAGTTATGGGAGTTGTGGTGCCGATGGCAGGGACACAATCTGCACGAGGTAGAGGTCAGCTACCCTGACAGCTTTGACATTCGCGATTATGGGACAGAGCTTGAGTTCTTGCAGAAGACGCGAGCCAGTGGCGTCAAGTCCGTAACCTTGTTGCGTGAGATTGATAAGCAGATTGCAGACCTTGTTCTTGATGACCAAGTGCTTGCACAGGCCCACGCTGAGATTGAAGAAGCCACAACAGCGGTTGGCGACTTCACCAAAGAGACGCAGATTTACAAGTACCACATTGATAGTGGCATGGTGACGCCTAACGAGGTGCGCGAGAAGATTGGCCTTGAAGATGTTCCTGGTGGTGACGTGTTGACTGAGAGAGTCCAAACCGTAACTGATGGACAGTGAAGAGCTAACCAAAGCACTAGCAGGGGCGACCTCTAACCATGAGCGTCGCCTTTTACGTGCTATAGAACAGTTGCGGCTTGGGCTTACTGACTTAATGGCGGGCCTACCATTAAGCGACGGTCAGCTGTTTGACCTTGATGCGGCCTTAGCACTTCGGACACAGATCGACGGGCTTGTCCGTGACGAATACCTGACTGTCATTGATGACATCATCCGTGAGTACCCTGATGCGGTAGCGTTGACTGGGGAGTTCATGGAGCAGTTCGCGGCGTTCAGAGTGCCGCAGAGTGTTATCGGGCAGTTACAGCAGTTTAGCTTTACCGGCCATGAGCAGTTGGCAGATGAGTTTGTCGAGGCGTTATATCAGCAGGTGTACAACAACACCCTGTCGGGTACGCCCTTTTCAGCCAGCTTGAGTGAGCTTAACGGGTTGCTCGACGCTGACCTGCAACGATACTCTAAGACGATGCTACATGATGCGCTGTTCGAGTTTAGCTCTAGCCTACAGCAAGCGGCGGCGGCAGAGGCGGGTATTACCAAGTTTAGGTACGAAGGCGATACAATAGAAAGCACACGTCCATTCTGTCGTGGTCATGTCGGCAAGGAATACACGACCGACGAGATATACGAGATATGGGGCGAAATCTGGGCCGGTAAGAAGTCAGGCGATCCGTTCCGTGTAAGAGGTGGATACAACTGTAGGCACTGGTGGGTGCCAGTACCAGAATAGGAGCTACACGATGCCATACCACAAGAAAGACAAGAAGAAGAAAAAGAAACGCGGTAAGTGATATAATTTAACCCACTCGAAAGAGGATTCGTAACATGAGCGATGAAATCATGGCAGACGCGGTAACTGAAGCCGCAGTGGAAACACCAGAAGTTCAGGATGTAAAGACGTTCACGCAAGAAGAGTTGGACCGGATAGTGGCCGACCGTGTTGCTCGCACTAAGCGACAGTACGATAAGAAGCTAGATGGTATCGACCTCGATGAAGCTAAGTCACTTCTACAACGTCAGCAAGAAGCTGAAATTGAGAAGCAGAAAGAGCGCGGAGAGTTCGAGTCGATTCTAAGGCAGACCGTCGAAAAGAAGGATCAGGAAATATCGACTTACAAGCAACGCCTCGAAAGCCAATTGGTAGACGGAGCATTACTGTCAGCGGCAAGCCGAAACAATGCAGTATCGGCAGAGCAAGTCAGTCAGTTGTTACGTGGTTCGGTTCGGCTGTCTGAAGACGGCACCGCAGAAGTTTACGATGCGAACGGAACGCCACGCTATAACGACCAAGGCGAGCTATTGTCCGTTGACCAGTTAGTCAGTGACTTCCTGACCTCGAACCCGCACTTCGTGAAAGCGTCATCAGGTGGCGCAGGATCGCAGACAGCGGTTGGTGGTTCCACGTCGAAACCTATGTCGGCGGTCGAAATGGAAGCTAACTGGAATAGCGGTGGCAAAGAAGCCTACCGCGCAATGATGTTAGCTAATAAATAAACCGCTAATCACAGGAGATTTTCATCATGGCGGCTACTACTTCAACTACTCTTGACGACCTGTTTGCAAACATCATCATGCAGGCTCGTTTCACTGCCGAAGAGCAATCGCTCATGGCTGGCCTTATCACTCGTTATGACATCGGCAATGTTGCTGGTAAAACGATCCAAGTACCTAAGTACCCAGCGGTTGCGGCGGCTGATCTGACTGAAGGCACTGATATGTCTTCAAGCACAGTATCAACTTCTAGCGTCACCGTTACTGTCGGTGAAGTTGGCGCGCAGGTTGTACTAACTGACCTTGCGGCAATGGGCGCGGGCAACCCTGCTCAAGAGCTTGGCACTGTATTGGGTAACTCTATCGCTACTAAGATGGACCAAGACATCATCGCTTTGTTCGATGGCTTCTCGGCTTCTATCGGCGCGGCGGCTCAAGAGATTACTGCGGCTGACTTGTTCAAAGCGGCGGCCACTCTCCGAGCGGCGAAGGTAACTGGACCGATCACTGCTGTGATTCACCCATTCCACGCCTATCAGTTGTCAGCTAACCTGACTAACACGTTTGCTAACCCCAACGGTGGCGACCTTCAGAACGAAGCAATGCGCAACGGTTTCGTAGGTTCTATCGCAGGCATTGACGTCTATCAGTCAGCTAACATCACAGTTGACGGAAACGATGATGCGAAGGGCTGTGTGTTTGGTCGTGAAGCAATGGCGATTGCCATGAAGCGTGACTTCAACCTTGAGACAGAGCGCAACGCCTCTCTCCGTGCCTTTGAGCTTAACGCGACAGCCGTCTACGGTGTTGCAGAGCTTGATGACAGCTACGGTGTAGAGATGTTCTTCGACGCGGCACTCTAAGATGTACACGCCCCTTCGGGGGCGTTTTACTCTGAGGATTATATGGCAGTCAATTATCGCGGTGAACGGTTCGAGGATTACAACGTGGCAAAGCGTACGCCACGACACGCCTCTAGCTCACACGCGGTTCTGGCTCGCTACAAAGGTGTTATCAAGCTACTACGGTTTGGCGCTCAAGGCGCGAAGACTTATCCACCTAAAGATGGTGAGTCAGCCCGCGACAAGGCCATGCGAGCCGCTTGGTATGCACGACACGGTGATACCCTAAAAAACGCAACGCCCTTAGATAAAATCTATTGGGCCGCGAAAGTGAAGTGGTGACGACATGGCATTTAGTGACGACAGCAATCTTGTAGAGTTAGTTCCAGACATTCTGGATTTTGGCATTACTAGCTTTTCGGATGAGCATCCACGAGCGCAGGCAGACATAGAGCGAGAGATTCGCAATCAGTGGTGGCACCGTAAGGGCATTGCCGGTGAGATGAATAATAGCTACCTGACGGACTCGCAGTGGACTCGTTCAGCTTCTTACCTCGTATTATGGAAGTATGCACTGCCACAGCTTACCAACTGGGTGGACGATGACCGCTTTCTGCAAATGATCGACTTCTATAAAGCGCGTTATGGCGAAGAGATAGACGCAGTGTTTCAAGACGGCGTTGAGTACGACGCTGACAACGACGGTCAGGTTACGGACAAAGAGAAAGAGATTGTCCCGATCAACCGGTTAAACCGATGATTACAATCAGCATCGACACAAAGCCTCGTGACCTTCGCAAGATGGTCGATAAGCTAGGCCGCACGTTTACTAAGAACCACAAGCGAGCGATGCGCAGAGCGGCGGCAGAAGGCTTAAACCGCATACAGAAGCGCACTAGCCTCGGCCTTGATGTGCATGAGCAACCGTTTCGCCCTTACTCAGAAGCCTACAAGGGGTTTCGTAAGAGTAAAGGCAGAGAGACAGACAAGGTTAAGCTGATATTCACGGGCAGAATGCGCAAGTCGATGCAGTCAGGTCTAAAAGGCCAGGACGGATTTATCTTCTTCAACAGCAGAGCAGAGTCCAAGAAGGCGGCAATGAACAATAAGCGTCGCGAGTTCTTCGGCTTAAACCGTAGCGACAAGCGCGCCATCCGTGATGTGTACTTTAAGGGGCTGAAGATATGAGCGTTAGAGAAAACATCGCAACTAATCTCGTCTCGCAACTGCAAGCCATCTCTAGCCCTACCGTCAAAAAAGTGACGCGTGAGCCTTTTGATTTCGACAAGCTGTCTAACGCTCAATATCCCGCGATACTAGTACGCACGGCAAACGAGAATCGTGAAGACGCCAGCATCGGCGGCAGTATGTCTAGCAGACAGGCGACCATCGACTACGAATTGATTTGCTTTGTTAAGCACACGAACATCGACACAGCCCGCAATCAGATTGTAGAGGCTATCGACGAAAAGCTCGACGAGGATAGGACGCGTGGCGGTTACGCTATTGATACGCAGGTTATTAGCGTTGAGGTGGATGATGGTACAATAGACCCTATAGGCGGCGTCATTGTCACCGTTCAGATTCTTTACACATATACACGCGGTGACGCGTAAGGGAGAAAACAAATGGCTACACATAAAGGCTCAACTGGGTCAGTTAAGGTTGCAGTATCAGGTGGAACAGAAGCGGTTGTAGGCGAGGTACGCTCGTACAGCATCGACGAAGTGGCTGACACTATTGAGGACACCGTAATGGGTGACTCTGTTAAGTCTTATTTGTCCAGCCTCAAGGATGCGACTCTCACTATCGACGCACTTTGGGATGACGCAGACGCACAGCAGTTAGTGCTGGATTCTGGTGCCGCAATTGATTGGGAAATCCACCCAACAGGAACAGGCACGGGCGAGAAGTATTACGGCGGTGCTGGCATCGTGACGGCTAAGACTATCTCTGCGTCTTACGATGGGCTGGTCGAGGCGTCATTCTCTGTACAGGTATCAGGCGCAATTACAGAAGCGTCTAACTAATGGGTCTGGCCAAAGAGTTACGAGCGCGACGAAAGCAGTCACGCCGTAAGATCGAGGTCGTTGAGTGGGCTGATGATGACGGGGCGTTTGTCCTGTATTGTCGCCCACTGACCTGTTATGACCTAAACGAGCTACAGAAGCGTCACCCGCAAGTAATGCAGAACCCTAGCATTGCGGCGATGGTTGATCTGATTGTAATGAAGGCTGAGAGTAAGGATGGCGACAAGCTGTTTACCTCTGCTGAAGACAAGATCGACTTGATGGGTGAAGAGACGACGGTGGTGTCTGGTATTGCTAACGAGATGTTTAGCACTATCGACCCATTTGAGGACGTCGAAAAAAACTGAAGGCCGATCAGTCTCGGATGAATCTCATCGCCTTGGCTGATCGGTTACATAAGACTATCGAAGAAGTCGAGCAGATTACAGTCAATGAGTTTCAAGAGTGGCTTGCTTACTTCAAGATAACAAGCGAGTCTAAAGATGGCGACTGAATCCGTAAGCATCATCATCAAGGCGTTTGACCAAACGCAGAAAGCCTTGCGCGGAATCAAGCGCGCGTTCGCTGGCCTATCTAAAATCTTCTTTAACTTTAAAACCGCCTTAGTTTCCGCAGTCGGTGCAGGCGGTATGGGCTTGTTGATTGCTAACTCACTCAAGGCCACAGATGCCCTAGCTAAAACAGCGAGTAAGATAGGCACGACAACCGAATCGCTTAGTGCCTTGCAGTACGCAGGGCAACTAACAGGCGTCGAAGTCAACACGATGAACATGGCGCTCCAGCGGTTTACCCGTAGAACGGCAGAAGCCGCAGTCGGAACAGGTGAGGCGAAAGGCGCATTGCGTGAGCTTCGTGTCGATGCTCGAAAACTTACTCGACTGCCCCTAGATCAACAAATGCTTACCTTGGCAGACGCTTTTGAGGATGCTAAAAACAGGGGCGTAAACCCGCTTAAAATAGCGTTTAAGCTATTTGACTCTGAAGGTGCCGCACTCGTAAACACCCTCGCATTAGGACGGGATGGCCTGACTGAGCTGTTAGGCGAGGCTCGGGCGCTTGGTGTTGTGATGTCATCTAGCGCCGCCAAAGGTGTTGAAGACGCAAACGACTCACTGTTCCGTATGCAATCTTTGTTTGGTGGAATAGTTAAGCAAGCCGTTGCAGGTTTGGCCCCAGCACTTGCCGCGCTATCTGACTTGCTAACGACCAAAGTTCAGGCTGGTATTGCTGATGCTAACGGTAGCGTGAAAGAGTTTGGCGAAGAGTTAGCCGGAAACTTTGTACAAGGACTAGCTGACGCGATAAAAGGCATACAAGATGTACTAAATGCTTTTGTAAGCATGGGCAATTTTGTCGTTAATTTTAGGCGTCAAATAAACGACGCGTTTTCCTCTATTGAAACAAAAAGCCTACAAGGATTAGAAGAGGATTTGGCCGCAGTAGAAAAGCGGTTGGCTGATTATGCCAAAAACGCAGGGCCATTCAGCGACACTAACGACGCAATTGTTCAAAATCAAGAGCGGTTGAGGGATAGCATAAAAGCACAAATCGCCGCAATTGAAGAGCTAGGAGAAGAATCAGATCGGACTTTCACAGGGTTCACTAAGTTTGATTTTTCGGCAATTATTGCAAGCCTGCTCAAAGTAGGGGAAGCGATTGGAACCACTACAGAAGGCATCGATAATTTAGGCGATGATGTAAACGAAAAACTGCCAAGCGCGTTTGAAACCTTTATGGCGAACTTGCAAAACACTAGGGAGATGGCGGGTGATCTAACGCCAGAGCTTGAGAAGCTAGGCGATCAGGCAATCACAGGACTAGGTGACTCATTCACGTCAGCGATCACAGGCGCTAAAAAATTCAGCGATGCGATTCGCAATATGGCTAAGAGCGTTGTCGATAGTCTTATCAAGATGCTTGTACAGAAGTACATTGTCGATGCGGCATTCGGTGCAATCACTGGAGCAATAAGCAACGCGCGCGCAGACGCTGATTTCCTTGGTATTGAAGCCAGCAACTTCAGAGCGCGTGGCGGTCCTGTAACTGGTGGTCAGCCTTACGTTGTAGGAGAAAAAGGACCAGAGTTAATGATTCCTTCGGGCAACGGCTCTATCGTTCCGAATAACAAATTAGGTGGCGGCGGTGTTACCGTAGTGCAGAACATCAACGTGACCACAGGCGTACAGCAAACCGTACGTGCAGAGATAGCAAACCTACTTCCTCAGATAAGCAACGCGGCCAAGTCTGCTGTCGCTGATGCTAGAATGAGAGGCGGTGGCTTCAGCAAAGCAATGGTAGGTGCATAATGGCGGCGTTTCCAAATGTAGGGTTTACCTCGATGACGATGCGGCTTAGGTCAGCAACGTCAATCAGTCAGTCACCGTTCACCTATGACCAGCAGACTTACCAGCATCAGGGCGTCCGATGGGAAGCAGAGGTGCAACTGCCACCACTGAAGCGATCAGATGCCAAACAGGTAGAGGCTTTCTTTGCCGCTCTAAGGGGTCAGGCAGGCACCTTTACGATGGGCAACCCTATCCACAATACAACGGCTACGGGGACGATTACGGCAGGCACAAAGGGTGCCACGACTGTGACCGGCACAACGACTGGCGCGGTTGCTGGTGATTACTTTGAGATAGGCGGCGCGCTTTACATTATCACCGATATTGAAGCGGCTAGCTTTGATATAATGCCACCGCTCCGCACTGCAATATCTACCTCAACCACTTTAGACTTTACCTTACCGAAAGGGACATGGCGGCTCGCATCAAATGAAATTGGATGGAGTATCAACGAGGCTAGCTTGTACGGTTTCACTTTTGCTTGCGTTGAGGCTATATGAGCAGGTCATTAACGTCGGGGATGCAGTCGGCAGTTACCGCCGACCTTGTTCGCCCGATCACATTGGTGCAGTGTGCATTCGACACCGGCAATCTTAATCTTTGGAGCGGCATCGGTGACCTAACCGTTGATGGCGTGGATTATGTTGGCGCTGGCTCATTGCTAAGTATTGGCGAGATTGCAGAGACGTCAGAGCTATCAGCCAACGGCATTACCGTAACCTTGTCAGGTGTTACCAGCCCGCTACTCGCTAAGGCTAGAGACGAAGACTATCAAGGCCGCGAGCTAAAGGTATTGCTTGGCGCAATGGATGCAAGCAACGGCGTCATCTCTGACCCTGTTATTATCTTCAGTGGCTTCATGGATACGATGACGATCAACGATAGCGGCGAGACTGCAACCATCCAAGTCACAGTTGAAAACCGCCTGATCGAATTTGAGCGCACCCGCATTAGACGCTACACAGCCGAAGATCAAAAGATCGACTACCCTAATGATAAGGGCTTAGAGTTTGTCGCAGAGATGGCAGAGAAAGAAATCGTCTGGGGTCGCGCTTCTGTAGGCTCAGGCGGCGGTGGCAGTCGTGGCGGTGGCGGCGGCGGTGATTTCCCATCAGACCAGAGGCAATTAGACTAATGGACTTTGCACTTGAAAATCTGGCTAAGGTCAGACGAGAAATTGAGCCATTGCTTGAAGAGCATTGGAAAGAGATTGCGTTAAATAAAGAAATCATAAAGCTCAATCCTGATTGGCGAGCATACGCAGAACTAGACAGAATCAACGCACTGCGCATTTACACCGCTAGGAAAGAAGGCAAGCTGATGGGTTACTTCGTCATCCTTGTCAGCCGATCACTACACTACAAAGACCACTTATTTGCTAACAACGACATTGTATTCTTGCGTAAGTCAGCCCGTAGGGGATTGACGGGGCTAAAGCTGGTAAAATTCGCAGTGGAGTCTCTGCAAGCGGAAGGCGTGACCAAGCTACACGTCAACACCAAAACGCACCAGCCATTCGATCCAATTATGGAGCGCTTGGGCTTTGAAGAGATAGAGACAGTCTTTAGCAAAGTTCTGAGGTAACAGTATGGCGATTGCGGCAGTTGCAGGATTAGTTAGTGCCGTAGCAGGCGGAATAGCGACTGGCTTTGCGCTAGCGTCTTTTGCAACCGCGTTTGCGATAGGCGCAGGGCTTTCTATTGTTTCTCGCGCATTAACACCAAAGCCTAGTCTTGGCGCTCAACTCAGAGGCATCACACAAACATCACGCGAACCGGCAGGCTCACGCAACCTCGTTTATGGGCAGATGCGCGTTGGCGGGCAAGTTGTTTTCATTTCGCATTCGGGAGATGACAACAAGTATCTACACCTAGCCATCGCCTTTGCCAGCCATGAAATCGAAAGTTACGAAGAGATTTGGTTTAACGACAAGAAGGTGTGGACGCTCAGTGGCGGCTTTCAAAGTGACTGGGGTACATACGTCACAATCGACCGTAAGTTTGGCACGGCAGGACAGGCCGCATCGACTGACCTCGTGAACGCTAATGTCTTATGGACATCAGATCATAAATTGTCAGGCATTGCTTACCTTGCTCTGAGGCTAGAGTGGGATGCTGACAAGTTTCCGCAAGGCGTACCAAACATCAGCGCGGTCATCAAAGGCAAAAAGGTATATGACCCTCGCATCGGTAGTCAGAGCGCCACAGATGCAAGCACATGGACTTATTCGCAAAACCCTGCGCTTTGTGCGCGTGACTATTTAGTAAGCTCCTACGGCCTTGCAGAAGACTACACGCTGATTGACTCGACGACACTTGAAGCGGCGGCTGACCTTTGTGAAGAATCAATATCCCTTGATGGTGGCGGCACACAGAACCGATACACACTCAATGGCGTCATAGACACTGCGAACCAGATACGCGACAACATTGAGCAAATGCTTTCTGCGATGGGCGGCAGAGTCACCTATTCTGGCGGCAAGTATTTTCTTCACGGTGCAGAATACATAGCGCCGACCGTGACATTCGACGAAGCCGATTGCATTAGTGACATTCAGACTCAGACCAAACAGTCCCGCAGAACGACCTATAACGGCGTTAAAGGCATCTTTGTATCTGAAGAGAAGAACTACAAGGTATTAGATTACCCCGCTCAGATCAGCTCTACATTCGCCACAGAAGACGGCGATCCGATATATCTTGATATGCCGTTGCCGTTCGTCACCAACAACGTACAGGCACAGCGTTTAGCCAAAGTCGCATTACTAAAATCACGCCAGCAGACCGTTATCACAATGGCTGTCAACCTAAAGGGCTTGCGCGTAAAGGTAGGCGACACAATTAACGTCACCAATGCGCGGCTCGGCTACAGTTCTAAAGTATTCGAGGTTATCGACTACTCGCTGGCGATTGCTGATGGCGGCGCACTTGCTGTAAACCTGACGTGCATTGAAACAGCGTCAGCTTTGTATGACTGGACCACCAGTGACCAAGAAGACTTTTTAAGTGGCGGCGAACTAGACCTTTACGATGGTCGGACAGTAGCTAACGTCACTAGCCTGACGGCCACAGAGATAGGCTTGCGCGGACCAGATGGTCGTTTAAAGTCTACCGTTGAGCTTGTATGGACTGCGCCGGATGACGCATTCATTGAGTTCTACACTGTTCGCTACAACAAGAATGGCACAACTGAATACCTAGAAGTACAAACGCGTGAGCCTCGGGCATTGCTTGAAGGCTTAGATATAACCAGCAATTATGATTTCCGTGTAAGAGCGCAGAACCTTATCGGTGTGCAAAGCTCTGGCACCAGCATTAACAACCGCGCACTTAACGGCGACACTACTGCGCCAAGTGTACCGACTGCCGTAACGCTAACCGCAGGCATCAATCAGATAACCTGTGAGTGGACCAACCCGACAGACATCGATCTGGCCTTCGTAGAAGTCCATGTAACGACGACGAGCGCCACGCCCTCAGTGAGCGCTACCCCTACCGCAAAAGTCGGTGGTGAGGAATACATAGCCTCTGGGCTGACAGGGCAAGTTACTCGATACTTCCACATTCGTGCGGTCGATTTCTCAGGTAATAAGTCCGCATACACAACACAGCAAAGCTCGACCTCGTTGCTTGTCAATACTACTGACGTGGCAGACGACGCAATCACTAACGACCAGATTGCAGATGACGCAGTAGACACGGGGCAGATTGCCAGTGGTGCCGTCAGCATTACAGAGATAGAAAGCACTGTAGCCGCAATCATCAATGACGCCGCATCACGCACTGAGATACTCAATGTGCAGGTCGAGTCAGGTGATGTTCTTGATCTTGAGACAGGCCAAGACGTACTGATTCAGAATCTTGGCGACGTGGCCATCTTCGTCAACGAAAGCAACACCACACTGAACACTAGCATCAACACGGTACAGACAAGCCTAAGCAATCTTGAAAGCACTGTCGTCGATTTGACTAGTGGAACGAGCGACATCTTCGTACAGGCTACAGCGCCGGTTGCTGGTGTCGGCGGCATCCCTGACCCAATACCAGATTTCTCTCGATGGTATGACTCAGACGATAACAATGAACCTTACTACTGGAGTGGCACGGCATGGGTTGGTCTAGCTGACCCACGTATTGCGAGCAACGCATCAGCCATCACGACGTTACAGTCGGAGATGAATACAGCGAACTCGAACATCTCTGGAAACTCGACAGCGATTACTGCGCTTGACACAACCACCGTCGCGCAAGGTAACTCGATCACTTCGCTATCGGGCAGTGTCACAACATTGCAGTCATCCTTAACGACTACGCAGTCAGATGTATCGACAGCGCAGACAGACATCACTACAAATGCGACCGCAATATCAGGGCTGACAACCAGAGTTACTTCCGCAGAAGGCAACATAACGTCTGTTACTAGTGACGTGACCACACTGCAATCGGACATGACAACGGCGCAGGGTGATATCACAACAAATGCAACGGCAGTGAGCGGACTAACTACCCGCATGACGTCCGCCGAAGGCAACATCACAACAAACGCATCAGACATAACGGCTTTAGAGACTACTGTAAACAATGGCTCGACCGGCGTTGTAGCGACCTCTAACGCACTTGGCGCATTGACCACTAGGGTTACTACGGCTGAAGGTAGTATCACCACTAACGCGACAGACATCACCGCCCTAGAGTCGACAGTTAATGATGCTTCGACAGGTGTAGCGGCTAACGCGAGTGCGGTCAGTTCGCTTGATACACGAGTTACAAGTGCTGAAGGCTCTATCACTAGCCTCTCTAGCGATGTGACTACGCTTCAGTCAGACATGACATCGGCAGAAGGTGACATTACAACCAACGCCTCTGCCATTACGTCTTTGACTACAAGAGTCACAACTGCCGAAGGTAGCATAACAACCAACAGCTCAGACATCACAGCATTAGAAACGACTGTGAATAATGGTTCCACGGGTGTTGCGGCAAACGCATCAGCAATATCAGGACTAGACACTCGGGTCACGACGGCCGAAGGGTCAATTACCTCACAAGCCTCTGACATTACCGCACTGGAATCAACGGTAAACAATGGCACGACAGGTGTAGCGGCCAATGCTTCTGGATTGTCTGCGCTAACTACACGCGTCACAACTGCCGAAGGCTCTATAACGTCTAGCGCGAGCGACATCACAACGCTTGAGGCAACATTTACTGACCTTCTTAAAATACAAGACGAATCCGATGGTGTTGTAACGACTGAGGGCGGTGACGATCTTTTACTAAATGAATCGACTGATGTTGCTACAGCCACCAGCACAGCAACCAACGCACTTGATGCAAGAGTCACCAGCGCAGAGGGTACGATCACCTCACAGTCATCAGACATCACTACGTTGCAGTCGGACCTCACAACACTAGACGGGTCGGTCACAACTAATGCGAGTGCGATTACTAGCTTAACCACGCGGGTGACTACGGCAGAGGGAAGTATAACCTCACAGGCGTCAGACATTACGAGCCTGCAATCAGACCTGACATCGGCTGAAGGTAATATAACGACCAATGCGACGGCCATCTCTGGATTGACCACACGCGTAACATCGGCAGAAGGAACAATCACCAGCCTTAGCTCAGACGTCACTACATTGCAGTCAGATTTGACGACAGCAGAGGGCAACATAACCAGCAACGCGACAGGGCTGACCGCTTTAACCACGCGCGTCACGACTGCTGAAGGCAGTATCACGTCACAAGCGTCTGACATAACAGCTCTGCAATCTAGCCTAGCAACAACGAACAGCAACGTCTCGACCAATGCCACGGCAATATCAGGACTAGACACCCGCGTCACCAGCGCGGAAGGCACCATTACGTCACAGTCTTCAGATATCACAACACTGCAATCCGATGTGACGACTGCTGAAGGAAATATCAGCACAAACGCTACGGCCATAAGTGGACTAACAACCAGAGTTACGACAGCAGAAGGTACTATCACTTCGCAATCGTCTGACATCACAACGCTACAGTCAGATGTTACTTCTGCCGAAGGTAATATCACGACTAACGCTTCAGCAATCTCTGCACTAGACACGCGAGTCACAAGCGCAGAGGGGACGATTACAAGTCAGGCAAGTGACATCACAACGCTACAGTCTGACCTGACCACAGCCGAAGGCAATATCACAACCAATGCCACAGCAGTGTCTGGACTTACAACGCGAGTCACTACGGCCGAGGGCAATATTACGTCTAACGCGTCAAGCATTACCACACTGACCTCAACCATTAACGACCCCAGCACTGGCCTTGCGGCAACGGCAACCGTAGCATCAGGCGCATCTACAACTGCATCGGCAAACAGCACAGCAATCACTGACCTTGAGGCAGAAGCCTATTTGACTGTCAGTGCGGGTGGTAACATCTCAGGCTTTAAGGCTACGGCAGACGCAAGCGGTTCTAGCTTTACGATACAAGCCGATCAGTTTGCGATTGTTTCGGGCGATGAGTCACAAACCAAAACGCCTTTTGCTATCGATAACACGACCGGCACAGTCACGTTCAACGCTGACGTAGAAGTTAATGGCGACCTGATTGCAACAGGCACGATACAAGGTACTGCCATAGGCAATAACGAAATTAGCGATTCGCAAGTGCTGTCGCTTGATGGCGATCAGACCAGCATCACAAACCTGCAAGTCGCTAACCTGTCGGGCGACGTGTCAGAAGTATTCAACCTATCTGTATTCAAGTATCCGTCGCATACAGTGCCGACTACTCCAGACACGTTTACTGAGTTTTCTATACCAGCCCCTGACAGTCCGATCTATAAATATGCGAGCCTGATTGGGAAGGTCAAATACATACCTTCTACCTCGCTAGATGACTGCCTGCTGGTGATGCAATTTGATAGAAAGAGCAAAGGAACTACAACCGGCACGAGTATTGGAACTGTCGTCGGATCAGGCAACATCTTACCTTACACGCACTACGCCGAGGTAAGCGGCAACCACACAAAAGAGATAGATGTTTATGGCGGCATCGGACCAAATCAAAATTCTGGTGCGAGTCAGGTTACGCCGAAGGCTGTCGAGTATATCGGCTCCGTTGATCGAACCCGCATTGTTTATTCATCAGCAAGCTCATCAGTACCTCAATTTACGACAGGCACTTTGTACTACAATCCTGACAGGTGGACGTCTGCCAGTTTGTGGCTGAGTGATGCCGGTGGTGCGCAACGCTTTCCGATTCCAGACCTCGGCTCTTTCTCAGCAACGATAACACTGCCTTTGACTCAACCGCTGGCAAAAAGTAATGCGGCAGAAGACTACAGAATTAGAGTTAATACACAGAACAAGAGTTCAGGCAGTTTGAATTTGAGCAGTATTGAGACTCAAGTATTTTTAATGACGTGAGGAAAGTATGTCTACTGTAGCAGGCTACACAAACAACGAAGGGGTCAATGTTGTTATCGGAACTTATGACGACCCATCATCAGCAGAGACTGCCGTTAGTGAAGATGAGGCAACTGATGTGTCGCAGTATTGGCTGGCGACCTTTGTAAATCCAGGCACGGGTGAGCCTGAGATTCTGGCTTACATAGAGCCATAGGCAGGTAAGGAACAAAAGAACGCCCATTGGGTGTAAAATGAACTCAACTATTTAGAAGGTTATCCAGATGTCAAAAATCAGCGATTTATCAGATGGCGGTGTTATTCAAGGGGGCGACACGCTTATCGCTGTGCGCTCTGGTGGCAACGTCAAAGTAACATACGGCGGCTCTACTACAGCCAACATTGACGGCGGAACTATCGACGGGACTGTCATCGGTGGCACTACTGCGGCGGCTGGTTCGTTTACGACAGGCTCGTTCACAGGCAACGTGTCTTTCGGTGACAACGACAAAGCTATCTTCGGTGCTGGTTCAGACCTACAGATTTATCATGATGGCTTAAATAGTTTAATCAAAGACGTAGGTGCTGGTGACTTAAATATATCTGCTGGTAATGACTTACGCTTACAAGATTCATCTGGGAATAACTACTTTAAAGCAGGTGAAGGTGGTGCATCTAAAGTGTACTATGCAGGAGCAGAAAAACTAGCCACCACCGCTACAGGCATCGACGTAACTGGCAACACTCTTTCAGATAGCTTAACTGCTAATGGAAGTCTTAATGGCTTAAACGCTGGTTCAGTAATGCTTGACTATGGCGGTTCGTCAGTTAGCCGATTACTTGCTGTAGGCGCTGACGCAACAACTACAGGCGTTCTAAAAGTAGTTTCTACTGCCTCAGATGGCGGCCCTTACGTTGAGGCGCTAACCGTCAGCTCCACAGGCATCGACGTGTCCGGTACTGTGTCGGCTGATGGTTTGACTGTTGATGGACAAGGCAAAATTCAAGGCGAATTCGCTTTACTTGACCTCGTTGAAACAGACATTACCGACAGAAATACTAGAGTTATAACATCTGGCGGGCAGTTTAGAAT
>Ga0196887_1000170_pt1 | contig 32233 bp, 42 predicted proteins | sample VirMetDEL_Mar_31_FD_169094 | JGI IMG/M metagenome (GOLD analysis project Ga0196887, IMG submission 169094) | Aqueous microbial communities from the Delaware River and Bay under freshwater to marine salinity gradient to study organic matter... | ecosystem: Environmental > Aquatic > Marine >... | reverse complement strand
TAATAATCTTGTTGCAGGAATGCCTACAAGTGTAATGGGTAATTATCCATTTACTTATGATGGTAGTGGTAGAATTGCACAAGATTCTTTTGAACTTGATCCTATATTCAATCAACCTATAGATGATTCACCTGTAGATTTACAAGACACTAGTTCTTTTATGCCACAATCTATGCCAGATTCAAACATTATGATAGATGAATCTTTAGCAAGGCTTGAAAGAGAACAAAAAAGACAACCAGTATTTTTGCAAAATGTAGGACAAAGCATAGCTGATTTTAGTAATAGAATACAAACAAGAGTAGATGCTAGAAGAGAAGCTGAAGCAGAAAGAAAAAGAAAAGAAAGTATAGTTGTAGATCAAGACAAATTATTACAAGGATTAAATCCAAGGCAAGCTAGTAATATACCTATACCTGATTTGCAAATTAAAGACGCATCTATTGCAGGACCTGCTACTTCTAAAGATATACAAGACTCAATACAAGCAAATAGTGGAAGTGCAGGTGTATTAACTCCATCTACAGGAACTACCCCTTTGGCAACTACTGCTACAGGAACACCATTAACACAAGCACAACTAATAAATAAAGCACGAGCAAGTAGTAGTCCTTTGATACCACCATCAACTACAGCTACAGGCACATCAGTTGTATCAGTACCTACTACTGGGGTAAGTAAAGCAGCTAAACAAGATGCAGCTTATGCAGCTTCATCAGATTATGAAACTTTAATACAACAGTCTATTGATAAAATGACTGATGACAAAGGTAAAATGCAAAATAAATGGTTACGTATTGCAGCTGGTGCATTTAATGCAGCACAAAAAGGTTCACCAACTTTACTAGGTGGACTTGCTGATCTTGGTTCTGGAGTTACAGAACAACTTTTAGCTTTAGATAAAGACGAACAAAAACAAGCACAAGAATTATTTGCTCTGTATTCTGCTAGAGAAAAAATTAGATACGATAGATATTCTACACAACGTGATTATGATAAAGATAGACAAACTAGATTATCTGATAGTATTAAAAATTATAATGCAGACCTTGCTAGATATCTTAATACAGATATAACTAAAGATATGACTAAGAGAGAAGCAGAAGCTATAACAGCTATTACATATGCAGATCAAGGAGTAAAACCAGCACAAGGTAATTACGGAAGGTTTGTAAAAGAAATACAAGGTATAGTTAATGATATAAATGCAAGTGATCCTGATTTAACAGACGATGCATTTGCATCAATACTTGATGAACGTATTAAAGCTGATAAAGCATTATCTATAGTTTATGATAATTACACTGATAGAGGAACTTTAGGAGTCGAAGACTGGCTAAATGAAACACTAACCATATAGAGGATATAGTATAAATATATAAGATGGCAGACGAACCTAGAAACACACCAAATCCTTTTGAGATATTTGGTTCAACTACTGGCAATACACCTGATCCATTTGATATATTTGATACATATCAAAGACCTCCTACCCAAGACAATACATCCAATCAACTAGGTACTGATAAAGTTAATGACAGGTCATTACCTATATTTGGTCTTGCTACAAATAATTTTACACCTGACGAAAACGATTGGATAGATAGCGTTATAGCTGCACCTAGAGGTGTACTACGTGGTGCTGCAAGAACTATACCTTTATTGGGTGAAGGTGTGTGGGGTTTACTTGATCTAGCAACTAACCTTTCAGGTCAAGAAGATTGGTTAAATCCTAGAGAGAGTGCATTTATATCTAGGATGGATGAACTACGTGAAGCTATTGGCGCAGAAGATAGTGTAGCTGGTAGAACAGGTGAAGCTTTAGGTAGCATATTAGGTTTTGTAGGCACAACTGTATTAACAGGTGGTGCTGGAGCAGCATCAAGATTAGGTGCTGGTTATAATGCATTAAAAGCTGGGGAGTTGACAGCTGGAGCAGCTACTAAAGGTTTAGCATCAGCTATGCAATTAGCAGCACCGGGTTCCGCTATTGGTGTAGCAGAAGCTAGTGGCAGAATGCGTGAGTATGAGGCTGAAACAGGAGAAGATTTATCTGTTGCCGATAGAAACTTAGTATATGCATTAGGTGTACCTTTAGGTGCAACAGAGATATTACCTATAGTAAGACCATTATCCATATTATTATCAAAGATAACTAAACGAGGATTGCCTAAAGAAACCATTGACACCTACATGGACTTGGCAAGGTCAGCAGTTATAACGGGTACAGCAGAGGGAGCGCAAGAAGCATTAGCAAGCATAGGTCAAGATGCTATTGAAAAAGGAGTCTACAACGAATCAGCATCTATAGGTGATTCTATAGCATCAGAGTTTGGATATGGTGGTGGTGCTGGTGCTATCTTTGACTTAGGTGTTAACTTACTTACTAAAGGTAGACCAAAAGGAGGTAGACCGGTTGGACCTATTGAAGATGAAAGCGATGGATTAACTGGTGAAGAGACAGGAGAGGTAGAAGATGCATCTACTACAGATGTAGGAAGGACTAGTACAGTAAGAGACTTTACTGGTAGCGAAGAAATAGTATTAAAGGATGAGTTTGTAATACCTACAGAAAAAGAACCATCACCTATTATATCTCCTGTTATAAAAGGAAAAACTGCAACAGAAACTAAAGAAGAAAAATTAAAAGAAATAGAAGCTGAACTACAAGAACTAGACAATTTAAAAAACCCAGACGATGTAGCTAATTTATTAGATATTAATTCTCCAGAGTATCAGGCTATAAATCATAGAATTGAAGCTTTAAAGGTGTTACGTAATGTATTGCAGAGTGGTGGAAAAAACAAAGATAAAGCATTTAATGAAACAACTCTTGATGAATTTATAGAAGCCCATATAGAAGAGCAACAACAAAATGATTTTCGTTTGCAAAATGCTAAAACATTAAATGATTCAGAAACAACAAACTTAAAAGAAAGAACCAAACAGAATGCGCAAAGAAGAAAAGAAGCAAGAGAAAACATACTTATAGACCCAGCATTTTTAGACCCAGCATCTTTAAATCAAGATGTATTAACACCAACAGCAACAGGTTTGCAAGCAGAAATAGAAGCACAAGCACAAACATTTAAAGATGAAGTGCCTACGATACCTGATGTAGAAGAACAAATAAAAACTGAAGCAGTAAGACAACAACTACAAGAAGTTAATCCTGAGTTACAAGCTAATCTTGAACAAGAAGTACAACTTGAAAGACAGATACAAGAGTTAGAAGATGCAGATCAATTAACAGAAGCTGATCAATTAAAAGAACAAATAGATACAGTAAAAAAGAAACAAGTAGAATTAATTAAAAAAGAAAAAGTACCTGTTAAAAGAAGTAGATTAGTACAAACTTTTAATAGACCTGATGGTGAATCTTTTACTGCAAGATTTCCTGATAGAGAAAGTATTGATGCATATTCAAATAAAAATGTAGTAAAAACAAAGAACAAACTTAATATAACTACACCTGCATACAGTCAATTTAAAAATAAATACGATGCTTACGTAACAGAAGAAGTTAACTCAGCATACAAATCTGATACAAGAGACTTCAAACTACAGAGTTTTAAAGACTTTGTTGCACAAGAACAAGCCACAGTACAAACTGAAGATATATTAAGTCAGGCAAATTTTAAGAATATAGATACAAACAATGATGCGTTTAAACGATTTTTATTTTTAAACACTAAGAAAACAAATATAAAAGATTTAACTGGTTTACAAAGAAGAAGTATCTTTAGACAAATAGAAGCATTACCTACACAAACTGCAACCAAAACAAGTATTGATAAAGCTTTTAGTGAAAGTATAGATAACAGGCAAGCCTTTAGTAAGAATGAAGCTATCAAAGAAAGAACTAAAGAGTTACAAAATAAATACAACACAAACCAATTACTAGATATAGCTAAATCTAGTGGAGTAAGTGAAGAGTTTATACAAGATACTGTAGGGCAAAGAGATAAAGCAACTATAGCTAGAGGTATAGCTAGAAGAGAAATTAATAATCAGATATCAGCAGAAGAAAACTACGAACAAGTAGCAGTAAGAACTGTACCTAATGTACAAGTAAGAAAAGTAAAAACAAAAGCATCTGATCAAGCTAAAGGATTCCAACAATATAGCGTTTTATATCCTGATGACACAGTATTAAAAACTTTAATCCCAGCAAATATAGATGTAACAGACGCAAAAGAACAAGCAGCAAGGCAAACTTTTGCACAGAGAGTAGAAAAATTAGAGCAAGAAAATACTAAAATAAAAGAAGCACCTGATGCATCACAACAAGATTACATACAGGCTGTTAATAACTCATTGTTTAAACGTACTAATCCTTTAGCAGAGTTACTTGCTATAGCTGGACCGCAAGTTAAACAAAGCAGAACTCCAGCAATACAAACTGAACAAGTACAACAATTAATAGAAGAAGCACCTGAATTAGAAGTACCTGACATATCAGGCATTAACTATTCAGGAAACTTATATAAGTTTAAAGACAATATAAATGCCAGTGATCTTGTAATGAATTTAAAACGTATAGTAAAAAGAACTATGCCTGATGCAGATGTGCGTGCAGTAGATAATTTATTTGATGAAGAAGGTAATGAAGTAGCCGGTGTAACTATTGGTGACATGATAGCTATAAATTTAGAAACAAACCCTGAGAGTGGTAGACCTAGATTTGCTTCACCTACAGACACTGTGTATCACGAAGCTGTGCATTACTTTATAAATAATAATTATTTTAAACCAGAAGTATTACAAATTTTAGCCGAGAATCAACAACGAATATTTGATATTGCTAATTCAAGATTAAAACAAGGCGAAGATCAAACTGCAACTGTACAAAATTTTGAGGAAGCTGTTGCTGTAGCATCAGGATATTACAACGAACAAAAACTACAAGGCAGAATTCCTTTTGAATTTACACCGGGAATTAGAAGAGTATTTGAACCTATCTTTAAATTTTTTAATCAAGTTTCTAAATATTTTAGTGGCAAAAAATACAGAAGATTAGAAGATGTATTTGATGCAATTAGAACAGGTGATTTATATCAAGATGCAGTAGACAACCCTAGAATACTTAGTCCACCTCAACAACAATTTTCTGATGAACTGTTTAAACGAACTGGTTATGTTGGATCATATAAAGGCGGACCATTAACTGAAGACATGAATCTTGATTATGATGCAGAAAGGAACATGACACCTTTATATAGCAGATCACCTTCTTTTGGGCTTGTAGAATTAAAGACTAGTAAGATGGGTCAAAGAATTGATAGGTTACAAGAGGCTGTGGATAACACTAAAACTAAATCTACTAAAGCAGACAAATGGTTAACAACTAATAAACAAGGACAAGAGTTGCTTACAGGTTCTAATATACCTTTTAATAAACTTTATTTACAAGACACAAGATTAGAAGAATGGTTAGCAGAACAAGTAAATAAAGATGGTGTACCAAGAGAAGTAAACATAGATGAAATAAAAAACTATCTTAAAACTAATACTGGTTTTATATCTATGCAAATGACAGGTGGTGATATTACAACTTATGTAAGAGCAACCAATCTTGATGAACAACAAACTATAAAATATTATCAAGATGAAATAAAAAATAACTCTATATCTTTAAATATACTTACATCAGGTGTGCAATCACATTTAGTAAATCAAGATGCAATTTATAAGAAATTAAAAGAAGAGTTTTATACAGGTCCAGATGATCAAGCATCAGGAGCATTTTATAATTTAACTAGAAATTTAGATGAAATAGAAAAGTCTTATAAAAAATTAAACTTATCAATGAAACTTCCCATAGAAAGAAACTTTGATATTTTAAGACAAGCATTAAATGTAGAAACTAAATCACCTGATTTTATTTTTTCAGATTCTAAAGCTGGCGATATTGAAATAGCAATTAATCAATTAACTGTATCAGGACAGTTGCTACAAGATAAAGATGCTTTAAGAAAAGCTGACCCTGATGGTTACTTAGAAAAATTTTTAGTAGCTTTAGAAAACAATCAAATTGTTAGTGATCCTGTTATAGAAATCTTAGATGAAATAAATGCAGATTCATTTGATGGTGGTTTTAGATATACTAAATTAGATATACAAGACAACAAATTAACTCAGTTAATTAATGCAAGAAATTCAGCAAAAAGATCATATGAATATTTTTCAAAGTTACTATATGGGGAAGGCGCACTAGGAGAATTAAATCCAACTATTAGGTCTTCATATAATCCTGCTGCATATCAAACAACTCCCGGATTTAATATAGATACTACGAGTGGAAAATTTACTGACATACAAAGACTAGCATTCAAAGCTTTAAAAGATGGTAATCCTAATAAATCAGAAGGACAAATATTAACTGAACAAGTCCAAGGTATACCACAAGAAGTTAAAAATTTAACAGAAGAAGAGTTAGCAGAGTTTACACGTACACGTACTTTTGGAGAAGAGTCTGAGTATGGAACTACAGTACAAGTAGAAAATAGTAGAAACATTGTTTACTCTTGGAATCCGGGACCTTCACAAGAACAAAAAGGTTATTATCAAAATCCACATTTTCCTAATGGCACACGTAATGCTTTTGTACACGCTAGAGTCAAAGATGTTTATATATTAGATGATAACAATACACTTAGAAAAATTTTATATATAGATGAAGTTCAATCTGATATGTATGCAGATGTTAAAAGAGCCATAGATAAATATCTTAAAGAATTAAATGTTGGTGATCCTAGAAAAGAAGCAGGAGCATCTGCCCTAACAGAAGCAGAGGTTAAAGAAGCATTAGAAGGGTATCCTACTACTAAAGATATGCCAGCTATACCGCTAATAGGATTTCCTAATCCTAACTTTAATAAGTGGCAAGATTTTATTATTGAAGAAATGAATATGCTTGCTGTTAACGAAGGATTTGATGGCATAGCTATTGCAAGTACAGCAATACAAGCAGAAAGAAATGGTAATAATTTAAAAAATAATTTTAACTTTCTAAGTTTTTATCCTTCAGTTAGTCCAAGAGATATTGGTATTAGTTTAAGTACGGAATTAACTCATCTTCCTTCTGGACAAAAAGTAGAAGAAAGTTCTTTGCTACAACAAGGATATGTAACACAAGAGGAAATAAATCAAGATAATCCTTCTAATCCTAAACAAACTATAAGTGCAGCTGCACAATATTTTGCTGATGTATTTACAAGAGATACTAATTCATATGAGTTTCAAACATATGTAAATTATGCTCGTTTAGTTGGCATGACAGATGGATTCATTAGTCAAGATATGACTTTATCTTTAGAAGATTCTAATCCAATACGTCAACATTATGTAAATGCTTCTAATTATTTAGGTAGTGGTAACACAGAAAGTTTAGTTGGAAGTGTATCTTCTATATTGCCAAATGATTTAGCTAATTTAATAAAAGGTCAAATACAAAATGGTATTAGACCAAACATGCAAAGACCTGATATCAATGTTATTACACAAGAAGAAGCTAGATTAGACCAAAATAATAATTTAACTATTGATACTTCAAGACTACTACGTAATGCAGGTAATCAACCAGCCATAGGTGCTGGCTATATAAACTTAAGAAAGTTAACTACTAATCAAACAGAACAATTCTTTTCTAAATCAGGATGGGATATATACAGCAATACTTATCCTAATAAAATTAAAAAGTCTTTAGATAAACTAGGTGTTAAATATGAAACACAAGGTCAATCTGTTAAAGAAATAATACAAGATATATTTGGTGCAGATTCAGATGTAACTATAAACAATGTAGGAGATAGAGACTTTCATTCTAATAGACAATATCAAGTACCATATGATGAGTTAGTAGAGCAAGAACAATTTACTATAGATGAAATTATATTTAGAACTAAAGCTGAAATAGATGCAAGAAAAGGTAAACCTTTATTATTACAAACAGCTTTTAGAAATAATTCAAGATTGCTTTACAAAGGTGAACCAACTAAAAAACATTTATCAAGATTTAATGTACCTATATTTACTTTTGATAGTAATGAGCAAGTAGTAAAAAATCCAGCTAAGTATTCAAGCACACCATCTGATGCACAAAAAGCTAGTTATTGGAAAAGGATTACAGGATTCTTAGGCAACTTATCTCAAACTAAATACTTTAGTGGACTTGGTGGATTACCACAGTTAAAAGAGTTTATGAACTTACGTTATAGAACTGCTGGTGATATAAGACTAGCAGAGAAAGTAGCTGTAGATATGTATAACGATCTTGGTCCATATCTTAATCCTAAGAAAACAAACAAGAGTGAACAAGAGTTTAAACGTAATAGACGTGAGTTTAATTCATACATAGAAGGTGGTGTAGATGCAGATGCCTCACTTATAACCGATGAAAACCTACGTAAAGTTGCAGTAAAAACTAAAAAAGCAATAGATAGAGTAGGTGTTTTATTAGTTAATAATGGTTTGCTACCAACATCAAAGTTTGAAGAAAATAGAGGAAGCTATCTGCCTAAGTTATATATGAAATATATACTTGATAATCCAAGTGGACAAAAACTAGCATACTTAAAGAAAAGAAAAGAATTAACAGACGAAACTAGAATGATACTCGGAGACATACAAGAATTGTCACCTGAGTATAGAGTATTAGCTGGTATACAAAGACCTTTAAGAGATATGGCTATATTAGATTTCTTTAATCAAGTTTCTAAGAATCAAAATTGGGCATTGCGTGATAAAGATATGCTTGTTGCAATAGAACAAGATGGTCAAACACAAAAGGTAAGTGCCTTGTGGTTACTTGAAGAATCAAAAAGATTGAGAGAACAAGCTGATTATTTTAGACAAGGCGAACCAGAACAAGCTGCAAGAATGGAATCATTAGCTAAACAATATGAAGATTTAGGCAAGCCAGTTGCAGAGTCATTAGGATATGGCAATGATAATCCTATTGATGACAGGTTTAGAAGACTACCTACAAGTAAACAATACGGAATGCTTAGAGGTGTTGCTGTAAGAAAAGAAATATACGATGACGTAGTAGGTACTTTTAGTATGGGTGATACTGATAATGCATTTAGTAAAACTATAGCTGCTTTAGAAAAAGGAACAAGTATATGGAAGCTTCTTAAAGTACCATTGAATCCACCTACAGTAGTACGTAACGTAGGTTCTAACATGATACTTATGAATCTTGTAGGAGGTATACCTATACATAAAGTTATACCAAGAATGAGACAAGCTATTGAACAAATAAGAACTGATGGTAAGTATTGGAAGATAGCAGAAGACTTTGGCATACAAGGAACAGGGTTTACAGATGCTGAAATGTATAGAGTAAGTGAAGAGTATTTAGATTTATTACAAGAACAAGATGCATTAGGACCCGTAGCTAAATTTTTTAGATTGCCAAAAATATTAGTACAAAAAACATTTAAGAAAGCTGGAGATATATATCAATTTACTGAGTCAGTAGGTAAAACAGCTATCATAATAGATGCAATGGAAAGACAAGGCATGACAGACTTTGATGCTTTTATGTTGGCACAAAAATCTTTATTTGATTATTCAGATGTACCAGCAGCTGGTAAATTATTTAGGAAAGCACCAATAGGTATGCCTTTCTTTACATTTTATTACAAAGCTTTTCCAGCATTAGTAGAGACTGCTATTAATCATCCATTTAGATTTGCACCATATGTAGCATTATCTGCTGGTCTTACTGCACTATCTGCATATGCATTTGGTTTTGAAGATGATGAAGAAAAAAAATTACAGAAAGGTTTAGAGCCTTGGCTTTCAAAAAGAACTGGTGTTTATGTATTGCCATACAAAGATTCTGAAGGAAGATATCAATTTTTAGATATAGGTTATTTCTTTCCTTGGACTATGTATACAGATGTAGTGAGGGATGCTGCTAATGGTGATTTTTTTGAAGCACAAAGAACAACAGGATTTTTATCAGGACCTTTTGCAGATATATTCTTAGCAATAAAAACAAACAAAGACCCGTTTACACAGAGAACAATATGGGATGAACGTGATCCCGTAGAAGATAGAATACAAAATACATTGTGGTATATGTATAGTTTAGGTATGCCATCATGGTTAACACCTAATGGTGCTATAAGTAAAACTGCTAAAGCATTACAAGATATACCTAGACCTACAGGATCACCATCAGATACTGTGCCACAAGCATTGCTAAGATTTGTTGGAGTAAATGTTTATGGACTTGATCCTGTAGAAACAAGAAATAGAAATGTTAAAAAAATGAGACAAGAAATTCTTGATGTACAACAGAGATTTAAATATGCAATGGCTAATAAATCTTACACAGAAGAAAAGAAAGAAAGATTAAGAGTGAAGTACATGCAAATGATAAAAGAAAAAGTAAATTTACTACAACAATATAAAATAGATACAGCTATACCAAGACATATATTAGAAAGGGAGAGTAAGTTCCAAGATGGATAGAGATAAATTAGTAAAAGAAATAATACAAGACGAAGGTTTTGAGTATGAGATATACCTAGATCATCTAGGTTATCCTACGTTTGGAGTAGGTCATTTAATAATACCTAAAGATGAAGAATACAGAATGGATGTAGGTACGCCAGTATCTGAAGAAAGAATACTACAGTGTTTAAACGCTGACATAGATATAGTATGTATGGAGTTAGATAGAAACATGTCATGGTGGAAAGACTTAGATGATAATAAACAAAGGGTCATGGCGAACATGGCTTTTAATCTAGGTCTACCTAGATTGGGAGGTTTCAAAAAATTTTTGAAGGCTATGGAGGAAGGAGATTTCCAAACAGCCTCTGTCGAAATGATGGACAGCAGGTGGGCTACACAGGTAGGTGACAGAGCGAAAAGATTAAGAGATAGAGTATCAGCATGACAGAAGCATTTGATCTGATAGCTAAGTTAGGACTGCCTATAGCTAGTGGATTAATCATGGCTTTCTTTATATTCCTAGTAATGAAACAACTTATGGATGGTCTAGTAGATGAGATCAAAACTATAGAGGGTATATCTAAGATGCTTATAACTAGAGCATCAACAATGAACAACGATATTATACGTATAGATACCAGTGTATCTAGCGCACTTAACATGTCACCAGACTTAGAACGGATAGCTAGAGCAGAGAACTTCGTAGAGGATGGCAGTATAGATGCAAGGCGAGACTGATGGATATAGCAAAGATAGTACAAGACTTTGGTTTTCCTGTGGTTATGGTCGTAGGTCTAGGGTATTTCGTATACTTTGTTTGGCAAACTATAACCAATAGGATAGACCCAGCAGTTGCCGAAATGAAAACGACAATCATCAGGCTTACCGACCAGCTTAGATTGCTAGATCAAGACATGATACGTCTACAGCAGAAGGTCAATACAGTTTTAGAACTAAGAGAACAAGAGAAAAATAATGAACAAAGAAAAAATTAAACAAATAGAAGAAGAACAATTAGTTTCTATAGACAATGTAATATTTGAACCTATGCCTAAAAGACCTTTTCCACGAGACAAGTATATCTATGAAGACGAAAGGTTTAATTCTGAACAGGATTGGATTTATCTAAATAAATTAGGTAGGACTATAGAAATAACCTCTTGTTCATTTATTTTATTATCTTTGATTGGGTTATTAGCGGTTTTTGTTTGGGTAAAATTTTAAGGAGTAAACATGGCAAGAAAAAAACAAATATCTAAAAGACAAAAAGTTTTTAATTTTATTGATACCTCAATAGATTTATTACAGTTAAATTGGAAAAGATATGCAGTAACTGGTTGCATTTTGTTCGCATTTAGTTGTCTTGGTTATATAACTTTTTATTGGATAGATACAGTTGAAAGCGTAGATTTAGTAATTACTTATCTATAAATATCATGCCTTCTAAACGCCCTGATGAATTACTGCTGATAGCTTCCATGATTATTGTCATGTTTGTAGTTTTATCTGTACAAGCTGATGAAATGACACACAAGTTTAAGAACCCTAGTTTCTCAGGGGTTGGTACCTCAAGTCATTACTTAACTATAGAGAATCAAGAGTTCAATAGGAAAGAAACTATACGAGAAGAGATCAGGGCATATACAGAAGACCTAGAGAGAGAGGCTGAGAACACTACGTTAGCTAGGTTTATACGTAACTTAGAGAGTAGAATATATGCACAACTCAGCAGACAGTTGGTTGATAGTTTGTTTGGTGAGACTGCATCTGATTTTGGTACGCTAGAATTAGAAGGTAACACCATAGAATATAGAGTAGAGGAAGATAAAGTAACACTAATAATTACAGATGAAGAAGGCAATACTACAGAAATTACTGTTCCCTTGGGTTCTTTTACTTTCTAATTGCGCTTTAATAGTAGACCCATTGGGTAATGGGATACCTCCAATAAGAAGTATTGAGTCAGCAGAGGTTGGTGCTTTACTTACTAACCTTTCAGAAGTAGATACACCTATAAAGAAACCTGTAGTAGCTGTATATCCTAATTCTTTTAAAGACGATACAGGACAACGAAGAAGTAATAGTCAGTACGCAAGCTTTAGTACAGCTATTACACAGTCACCTGATGCTTACCTAATACGAGCATTGAAACATTCCAATGTATTTAATGTAGTTGAACGTAAAGGTTTAGATAATCTTACTAAAGAAAGACAGATCATACGTACTACTAGAGAAAACTTTGATGAAAAACAAAAGGTAAAACCTTTATTGTTTGCTGGAATACTAATGGAAGGTGGTGTTGTAGGTTATGAAACTAATGTTAAGTCAGGTGGTGCAGGTGCAAGATACCTTGGTATAGGTGGTTCAAAACAATACAGACAAGACTCCGTAACTATATCTTTACGTACAGTATCAGTCAGTACAGGTGAAATATTGATTGAAGTATTAGTAACTAAGTCAATTCTTAGTGCTTCTATAACACAAGATGTATTTAGATTCTATAACAATAATACTGAATTAGTTGAAATTGAGAGTGGTATAGTAGAAAATGAGTCTATAAACATTGCTTTACAGATGGCAGTAGAGACAGCGGTTTTACAAACAATAGAGGAAGGCTATGCAGAAGGCTATTGGAAACATGAAAATAATATTGAACAGCCTAGTTGTAATGATGAGTGTATCTCTGATTTACGGGGCTGACAACGAAATATTTATAGACCAGTCAGGTGCTACATCTAATTTAGATATAGAACAGGTAGGTGGTAGTGGTAATATAATTGGTGGAGCAACTGCTGCTGCTGGTTCTATGACAGCATTAGATATTGATGGTGCGACTATGACCTTAGATATATTACAGAAAGGTAATACAAATAAATTCCTTGGTGATATATGGGCAGATAACTACACAGGTTACTTCTCTTTTATAGGTGATACCAACACATTTAATATGTCTACAGATGAGACCAATGCTACAGGTGCAGATGGTTCTAATGTAAATGTACAGGTTACAGGCAATACAAATACGTTTACACTCAATCACGCTATGACTGCACTTGCAGCTAACTTAGATTTAGATTGGACAATACAAGGTTCAGGAAACTCAATAACTTCATCTATAGATGTAGATGGTGCTACAAACTTTATGGATATAGATGGTAGTGATAATACAGTCACCTATGATGGGGATGGGTATGCTGGAGGTTATTTTTACTTAGATCATACAGGTAGTACAAGGACATTTAACATAGATCAGGAGTCTACATCAGATAATGACTGGCTTAAAATTACATCTGTTGGCTCTAGTGGTACTGTCTGTGTTACTCAGTCAGACGCAACTACTTCATTCATCTGTTGAGATAGGCTCTATATCTGAAGTAAGAGGCAATGCACAGGTCCTTAGAGACAAACCTTATGGTGCTGAACTAGCATTTAACATACAACAAATGGATGATGTCCGTACAGAAACGGGCAGAGTTGCCATAACTTTTGCGGATTCTTCTACAGTAAAACTTACAGAGCATTCTAAGCTAGTAATAGATGAGTACATCTATGACCCTGACCCATCTAAATCAAAGATGGCACTCAAGTTTGCTAGTGGTACAGCACGTTTTATTACAGGCAAGTTCAATAATAAAAGCAACATATCTATACGTACGCCAACAGCCCAGATTGCAATCAGAGGCACAGACTTTACATGTACAGTAGATGAACTAGGAAGAAGTCTAGTTATATTATTGCCTGATGAAAATGGTATATCTAGTGGTGAAATTATAGTGTCTACCGGTATGGGTAGTGTAACTTTAAATAAACCCTATCAAGCTACTACAGTATCTGTTTACGAAAACAATCCTACTAAGCCTGTTACCTTAGACATATCACTGGACTTGATAGATAACATGTTGATTGTTAATCCTCCACAAGAAGTAGAACAATCAATAGAAGAATCACAAACACAATCTACAGTAGACTATTTAGAGTTTGATGATCTTGATATAGATTATCTTGCCGAAGATTTCTTAGATGCAGAAGCAGAACTAGAGTTTACTGAACTAGATATTAACTATTTAGATGTAAACTTTCTTGAAGATTTACTAAATGTATTAGATGCATTAGCTATAACGAAAGAAGAAGATGCACTCAAGCAAGGTGGTGTTGGTATTCGTATAGCTGGTACAGATATAGGACAAGACAAAGACACACAGATTACAACTATAGTCTCAGGACAGAACATAAGTCTTACAAGAACAGTAAACCAAAGTGCTAAACTAAACTTAGATGGTTCTGATAGTTATACAATTATACTCATACAAGATGGTGTATCTAATACAGTAAAAATTAATGGTGGTTCATCAACAACAATAACAATTAAACAAAGTTCAGGATGAAAAAAAGTATTATATTTATAGGTTTATTTCTTACATTAGGTTCAGTCTATGTGTATCAGCCTATAGCTTACGAGATATTAAAACTTAAAACCTTTGATTCATTTGTAAAAGATCAAGAACCTTCAGGTTATTTTACTGTACTTAATATAACTGAAGATGATATAACTAATGAGGGCGGTTATCCTTTACCAAGACAAAGGCTTGCAGAGGTGCAATCGCAGTTGATACAGAAGGGGGCTTTAGGTATTGGCTGGGTAATCGCCTTCCCCCAGCCAGATAGATTTGGTGGTGACATAGAGTTTAAACATTCTCTTGAACAGGCTGCGTCAGTTCTGGCAATGTTTGAAGGTAACAATGGTTTATATCCACCTACTACTGGCACTGTAATACTAGGTGATGATATAGGCGGGATGCAAATAGAAGGTGTGATCCAGAATATTGATATGTTTAAACAATCAACAGCCCAAGGATTAGCTGTTGCCCGGACTGATGTAGATAATTTAATAAGAAGGTTGCCTTTATTAATGCGTACACCTGATGGATGGACACCAGCTTATGGAACAGAAGTATTAAAGATACTTGCCGGTGCAGATACCTACGTTATAAAAACAAATGATAATGGATTAGAAGAGATACGAGTTAAAGGTTTACCTGCTGTACCTGTAGATTCATTAGGTCGTAAGTGGATTAGTTGGGTTGATACACCTCAAACAGACTTAGCAACTATGGATGTACAAGATAAGTTTGTGTTCATAGGTTTTACAGCTAAAGGTATTATGCCTCAGTTGGCTACACCTGTAGGTTTATTAGAGCCACATAAAATACAAGCAAGTCTAGCTGAAAGTATACTAATACAAGACAGTCCTTATATACCTGACTATGCATTAGCATTAGAGGTATTAATATTCATTGCCTCTACTGTATTTGTTTGGCTTGTATTGAACGTGTTTGGTATTACCTTGGGGATATCATTCTTTGCTATAGTTTTTTTATCTACAGCTACTTATGGAGTTTATACTATACAAAATGGTGTACTATTAGATGTAACATGGGCTTTAATATCTCAATTTATTACAGGAAGCGTTGCTTTTTATGTAAGATTTAGAGAACAATATAAGTTAAGACAACAAATAAAGAAACAATTTGAACATTACCTTGACCCTAGACAAGTTAAACAACTACAAAAAAATCCTAGCTTATTAAAGTTAGGAGGAGAAAAACGATATGCTACCTTCTTATTTACTGATGTTCGGGGATTCACCTCTATGTCGGAGACTCTCGAACCGGAAGACGTTACCTATATTATGAACAAAGCTTTGACTGCACAGCAAAGTGCAGTGCAAAAGAATGGTGGTATGGTAGATAAATATATAGGCGATGCCATGATGGCAATATTTAATGCACCTATTAATCAAGACTTCCACGAAAACAAAGCCATAGATTGTGCTGTAGATATCCAGCGTAACATGGAAAGTTTAAACATAGAGTTAATGGACCGGGGTATCCCGGCTGTAGCTATTGGTATAGGTATTAATACAGGCTATGCAGTGATAGGTAACATGGGTAGTGAATCTAGGTTTGACTATACTGCTATAGGTGATGCAGTAAACATAGGTGCTAGGTTAGAAAGCGGAACAAAAGAAGCTGGCGTTGATGTATTAATAGGCTATAACACTGCCATTAAAAGCGATTATGAGTTAACATTATTAGAACCTTTACAAGTAAAAGGTAAGGAGAAACCACTAGATGTTTACACATTATAGAAAATGGGCTGCGCCCGCACGTGCTGCTGAAGATGTTTAAAATAAGTATTGGACTTGCATTTCTCCTTATCATATCTGGTATCTGGATATACAGTTTAAACGGAACCATATCGCAACTTCAGGCAAACCAGATTGTTTTAGAAACTGAAGTCACCAAACAAAACGAACAGATCAAAAAGAATTTAGAACAACAAGCACAGACTTATGCACAGATAGATAGCCTGACAAAAAAGAATCAGGACTCTATGCGAGAAGTAAACGCACTCAAACAAACATTCGCTAAGCACGACTTAGATAACCTTGCCCTAGCAAAACCCAAGATGATTGAAACTAGAGTCAATAGAGCGAGCAAGAGAGTGTTCGATGATCTAGTTAAGATCACTAACCCTACACAATTTGATGAGACAGATGAAGAAACTAGTAATACTGATTAGCTTTTGCCTGTTGGCAAGTGGATGTTCGTTGATGAGACAGGCAGTCAAGCCTATAGAAGTGGTTAACATAGAGGAGAGACCGCCTATGTTTCATCCTCCATTGCCTATAGAAATGCAGATGCTTGGATTTGATTGGGAGGTTCTAACACCTGAAATTATGCAGGAGTACCTTACCCTTGTCGAAGAAGGTAAAGCACCTAGACAGGCTTACTATGCGCTGACAACGAAGGATTACGAGAACATAAGCAACAACATGGCTGAGATCAAGAGATACACAAGGGATATCCTTGCCATCGTAGAATACTACAGAGACTTAGACGAGTAGATTACTTGGCTCTCCATATCCTATAACCATTAGGAGAAGTATCTGATTGTCTTACTGTAACTTTCCAACCTAATCGCATCATTGCATGTCTGTATCTTTCTGAATCTTTTTTATTAGGAACCCATATAGAGTCACCTACTTCCATGTTCTCTATATCTTTCCTAGTTTTTGATCTTGCATTTTCTATTGGTATATCTTTATCTATTTTCATTTGTTTTCCTTAAGGTGTGTAGCTAGGTAGTGCATGGCGGTATAGTTCTCATTTACTTTTAGCCTTAACCTCTCTTAAGTCCTCTTGCTTATTTGACCAAGCACTCACTCGTACAGGATTTTACAAAGACTCGCTCCCACCTAGCTACACGTTTATCTTCCTACTGCCTGCATAAATTCGTTTATATGCTCAGTCAATTTTGTTTGTCCATCTTTGTTTGCTTTTAAATCTTTACGACTCAAAACACCACATACATTTCTGATTACCTCAGATGCATATGTCTCATCGTTTTCTTCTGACTCGTCCACAGAATACAACTGTAGCCATCGTTCAGAGTTTAAACGTACCCAGCTTATGTAGCTGGGGTCACGACATATCAAACACGCACGTTTAAATGCACGTTCACCTATGGTTACTTCCTCCGGCACAACAGGGTAATCAGATTCATCTTCCATCCTGACAATACCCAACATATATCTAGCACCTATCGCACTCACAGATAATTCTTGTGTTAATAACTTAGGCACATCATCAGGGTGTATAAGGAACGATACTACTGTACCCTCCCTCGTCTGCCTGTATGCATGTTTCTTTGCCTCAACACCTTGTAATGCCTTCTCAAGCACATCTTTACTTACTGTCATACTGCGTTCCTCAATCCATAGTGTTCTAGGTTTTCATCAGAAGGAGTCCAATCGCCTTCACCTTGTTTAATGATACTCTCTAATGACCAACCACCCGTTAGATCATCTAGCATTTCAAACTGTTCTTTTGTAATAGTTCGAATACTATCAATGCAGACAATCCTATTATCTGCCCACCATTCATCTTCATACTGTTGTTCAATCCAACCAAACTGCCATGCAAGAAAACATTCTTCCCAAAAGTTTTTGTTGTCGTCTAATTCCTTATGAGTCATTTTGGTTTCTACTGCAACGTAGTCATAGTATTCGTGATCTCCATCACGACACATATCAGTTATTAAAAAGTAATTCATAGCCATAAGCCTATCTCCAATTCATTAATGTCATGTAGCACTTCATCAGGCAAGAAGTAAGCGTGTCTGTTCGTACCCTGTGGGTCACTCCAATACTTCTTATCCTTACCATCAGCACCCATAATCCACCCCTTAATATAGAACTCAGGGGGGTTTGCATACACAAGCACGTAAGGTCTGTCGTCCTTATCATCATCATGTAGTATCAATCTTTTCTTACTATGATCTACTGTGCGTACTTGTAATTTCTGTACATCATCCGCCTGATAATCACCAAGCGAACCACTCCACCACAAGCCACCCCACTTAGCAACACAAGCCTCGCCCATAGTGCCATAGATGTTGATTGCCCATGCAGTCATGTCTTTAGGCGCACCATACTTAGGTGTACGATTGTCTCGTAGATTCTGTACCATACGCATAAGTCCTTGTTGTCCTGCTGTTAACATTTCAGCAGGTGTCAAAGTAACTTTTATTTCTTGTTGAACTCTTTCCATTTCTCGTTAACCCACTCCAAAGGGTCTATACCTTCCATCGCCCACCATCTATTCTCATTACCATGAGCATGTAATTGGCGGTGATGTTCTTCACAAAGAGGAACTGCGAACTGATCTCCTGTCCGCCTCATTCCTCTGCTACCTTCCATAATGTGTGTAAGGTGATGTGCCTGCGAAGGTCTACTACAAACTAAACAACCATGTGAACGTACAAAAGATAAATACTTTTGTGAACGTATCTTGTCTGCCCAATCGTTAGATACATCATCTTGAGGGCGTTTGTTAGAAGGGGATGTCGTCATTAGATGGTTTAAACGATGTATCAGAACCTACTGCTGTGTTTTGTGTACCGCTTGATTGATAACCAACCTGCTTTGGTTTAGGTGTTCCTTGATAGTATGTCTTACCACCATCTTTGGAAACCTTCTTCCAACTGTTAGCCTCTAAGTCAGAGCCATTAAGAGTAAGACTAACTAAGTAATCAGGTCTCTTGTCTCCTTCTTCTTTGCGATTGTTTTTGTAGATACGTAGCTTGTGTTCCTCTCCGTTTACACGAAAGAACACGCTCACATCTATTGCACTATCAGCGTTCTCATTGTTAGGAAATATCCTTACGCTATCAGGGTATTCGTTTTCCATATTTTTTCTCCATTAATTAAACAAGTCATGTAAGGCAGGAAGTTTTGTGAGTTAACTGCCTTACACTATCCATCTGTACCTAAAGAGGACTAACCTTCATAACTTTGGGTGGCTGAAAGCACACACCCAGTGGCTAAAGAAGAAGGAAAATTAGTAAGGCTAAAAACCTTCTTCTTATACTTCATCTTGATCTATGACTTCTCTGATCTTCTTCAACTCAGCTACTGCCTCATCAAACTTTTTCTTATCTTGCCTTTGTAACTGTGCAGTCTTTTCTGCACCATCTAACCAAAGCCTTTCTACTTCAAGCACAGTATCTTTTCCCCTTGCCTCTTCAAGCAAGTTATCTATGAACACATGCAAATCTTCTGCCTTGCTAGGCTCTTTTACTTTGCCACCTTTCTGTACCTGTGGCTCAGCACCCACGTGATCTGTGTCTGCTATCTGTCCATCATCATCTACATCTGTAGCTATGTTAAGCATAGAACTCAGGGCATATCTACGCATGTACGTGAGCGCAGAACCTAATGCTTGTGCGCCATCACGCTGTTGTCTTAATGGCAACTCACTCTCTATCCACTCACCACTGCTATGCAGTAGCCTAGTGATTAAAGTATTGCCTCTGTTACTTACGATTGGTATTTGCACAACAGATAAACCATGCTTACTAGTTATAGGAACTATAACTTTTAATATGTCAGCTAAGTCAGCGTAACTATACTTGTAGCTTTTGCCATCATGTGTACGTACCTCAACTGTTTTTGTTTTAGGTATCGTTGGGAACTCTGATTGCGCCTCCGCTAATGCTGTGCCTAACTCACCTAATGTTTCACTAGTACGACTAGATACATTTACCTCGCCTGTACTTTCATTAATTACTTCCATCTATTTCTCCTAGATATTGATCACAAAATTTAGATACATCACAGAACTTACCACAACGAATCGCCTCGCCCTTGCGGTGTTCTATAATATAATCCTCGTGTTCCTGTAAAAATTCGTCAGCCTCTTCCTGAGTGTCATAGAGTTTAAACGCTCTCTTACCACCGGATTTCATCACCGCAAACTTGTCAGGTCTCTTCCATCTTTCCTCGTCTGTACAATCAGGCAGGGTGATAGAAGATAGCTGATGCGCCTCCACTCTGTCACGCACAAATTCTTCTTGTTCTGCAAAAGTCCATAGGTCTATGTCAGTTACAGTCACTTCACTTTGTGGGTAAGAGGGATTTCTTTCAGCCTCAAATGAGGAATGGTCACGTATGATATTAACAATCTGTAGTTGGGTTACTTCCCTACCATTCTTGCGAGCAAGCCAAGCATAAATGTTTAGTTGCTCTACATCACTACGTCTACCATTCATCACGGCATAAGCCTTACGGGTTTTCCAGTCCATAATTGTTACACCTTGAGGGTCTAATCTTTGTACATCTATTTGACCTGATACTGTCCATCCACAACACTGAGCAAAGTATCTTTGCTCTAAGATATAACCATCTAGTGTTCCTAATTCTAGGATATGATGCACCGCTCTTCCAAACAGAGACCACACTTGCTTGGATACATCTACTACGATTTGATCGTCATGTTGATATGCTAGGTGCGCTTGTCTAGGTGGCTTGAGTAGTCCAGTTGCAGATATGTCAGCCTTGCCACGTGAATACGTATCGCGGGCTACTGCTTTCGCAAAAACATCCGGAAGATTATTCACATTGCTATACTTCATATTACACTCTCTGCATACAAGGTATACACTTTAGTATAAGATGTCAAACATTTCTGTAAAATAAAGTAAAAGGGAAGAAAAATAAAAATGAACTTTAAAAAATTCTCCCCTCTTACCAACTAGAGTAATGTATATGAATACATTAAATTGTAGTAACTTTAAAAAAGTTCTTGCAATTAAAATACATTCTATAGTATTTTGTAAAAGAGACAAGCGGAGGGGTAAGACCATAGCACTTGTCATTAAATGGTTACTATGGGATTCATACACAGCCAAATGCGAGACCGAAAGTGTGAACGCAGTATGACTTAAAGCACTATTCTTTAAGTATGTAGCACACAAATTAGACACTAGGTGCAGTAGTCTAATGCCATCAGCGATGTCCGAGAAGATTAGCATGGTATCTAGGTCACACCCTTGCATTAGCAGGGGATGTGAAACCTATGCCATAACTCAATCCTCAAAGAATAGCATGAGAGTAAGTCCATAAATAAACTGGAGAAAAAAATGGAAAATGAATATGCCTTTGAAGGTGTTGTAATCAGACTTAAAAAGACTGACTATGACAAATGGCTTAAAACCTTCACAAATATCCCCAACTTAGATGCAGTCCTTATGTCAAGGGATGTATGGTTATCAGAAGAGGCTGACGATAAAGCAAGAAAGAAATGGTATATGTCTACTGTTAACTATCTTGTTAATGTTGATGCAAGATTCAAGGATAAGAATAAGAAAGACGAACAAGGAAGAAGGCTTGGAGAAAATGGCAAGCATATATTTAAGAGGATGCCATGAACGAAGTTAAGCTAAGCAAAACAATAGACCAACAACTCAACGATAAACAAATATTTTTAAGGCACTATGATGTAGGGCAACAAAAAACTACTTGTCCTGAGTGTTCACATGACAGAAAGAATGCACGTGACTTGTGTTTATCAATCAATATAAATGAAGAGGGCGCACGATGGCGATGTCACCATTGCTTGTGGGAGGGTAACGCATGGAAGGAATCATTAAAGAGACCGCCACAGATTAGAAAGGTTGCGCCCAAGAAACCATCCATAATACCCAATACAAAAAGTGTGCGAGGTACATGGGCGGAACAGTTCTTGAACGAGCGTGGAATAGACACGGACTTTGCTGACAAGCATGGGGTAGGTGTAGTCTCACATTTTGTTAACAACAAACGACAAGACTGCATAGCCTTCGTGTATAAGAATGAAGAGGGAGTGCCTGTAAATATAAAGTTTCGCACACCCGACAAACACTACGCTCAGCTACCTGATTGCGAGAGAGTACCCTACCTAATAGATAGTTTAAACACAGACGAAGATACGATCCTTATCTGCGAGGGAGAAATGGATGCCCTCACATGGAAACTTATTACTGAAAACGTAATGTCTATACCCGATGGTGCAAGCGACAGGAAGATGGATTGGCTAGGAACTTTTGACTTCAACAAATACAAAAGAATATATCTTGCCTTAGACAATGATGATGCAGGCATACAATGCAGAGAAGAGTTGGCAAGAAGAATAGGTAGAGAAAGATGTTTCACAATATCCTATCCTGAAGATTGTAAAGATGGCAATGAGATACTGTGTAAACATAACAAGCCCATGCTCAAGCAGTGCTTTGAAACTGCCGAGCCATATCCAATCAAGTCTTTGTATACTGCGAATGGATTCATGGAAGAAGGGTTGCAGTTGTATAGAGGTGGACTACGCAAGGGTTTATCAACAGGCATAGAGACACTTGATGAAATATTTCTAGTGCGCCCATCAGAAGTTACGATCTGTAGTGGTGTACCAAACTGCGGTAAGTCAGAGTTCATAGATGCGATAGCTGTAAACATGGCACGTGATCACGATTATAAGTGGGCAATATGTTCCTTCGAGAATCCTGTATCAGAACATTTAAACAAGCTTGCTGAAAAGCATGTAGGTAAACCAACAAGGGATGGGTTGACTCCTAAGATGGATGAAGAAGAGTTGCTAGATTCTTATGACTGGTTGGCACAACACTTTTTCTTTATCAGATCAGAGGATGAATCGCCTACGATTGATTGGTGTCTTGAGGCAAGCACGAGTGCAGTCTTAAGGTATGGTGTGAACGCAGTTATCTTTGACCCATACAATGAGTTCGATCATCAAAGACCACAGGGTATGACAGAGACTGAGTACGTGAGTCAGATGATGAGCAAGATTAAAAGGTTTGCCCTTACGTATGGTGTGCATGTGTTCTTTGTAGCACATCCGGCTAAGATGAGAAGGTCAGCCGATGGTGAGTTCCCTTTAGTAGAACCTTACGACATTGCAGGTAGTGCAAACTTTGCAAACAAGGCTGATGTCATACTGATTGTAGAAAGAGACTTCACGCAGGGGAGTAGGGATGTCAGGATACACACGAAGAAGATGAGGTTTAAACAGTCAGGAAGCTTGGGTATGGTGGACTTGGAGTATGACCCTATCAGTGGGCGATACTCCAAAGCTTTTGGATACCCGACTATTTAGCTTTTTTTCTAATGACTTTAGTCTTAGATTTTTTAGCAGGTGCTTTCCCGCCCACCCATGCCTCGTTTACATCAGGTGTGGATGGGTCATCTGCTACAAACTTTCCTTTGATAGTTCGCTTGCGTACAACTGGCTCATCAGCTTTATAGTTTCCACCATATATATCTTTGCCTTCCTCTTCTGCTGTATCAACTTCTTCAACAACTTTATCTACAGGTTTTTCTATAAACCAATAATTAATCCACGATTTAACTTTACTCAACATAATTTTGCTCCTTTGTTTTTAAATTTATTAATCTTTGTAAGTCATGTTTCTCTACAATAAAATCCAACTCCTTACTCTCTTGTTCATTCCACATACGGAATAGTTTATACACATATTGTCGTGACACACCTACCTCACTGGCAATTTTATTACCATTGATTCCTTCTGCACGTAACTGCCTGATCATATCAGTACGCTTTGCGCTTTCGGGTGGGTTAGGAGGTTGACACAATGCATCATACTCATGTTGTGGAAGGTTCAAGCTAAGCTGATACCTTATCGTAGAGACTGGTTGCAAGATGATGTTCGCTATCTGTGTTAGCGAGTCACCACGCTTGCGTAATTCTATGGCTTGTTCTAGCCAGTATGGGGATTTATTTCTTCTTGGCATTGTTTTCCTCTGCTTGTCTCATAGCACTGTCTATGATGTCGTCTAACTCTGCATTGGTAGCAGGCTTGCAACCATTCATTTCATCTAGCTTTTCTCGTGATGCTTTTAATTGCTCTGCTTGTTTGACTACACCACGTGGGTCGCCCTCAAGTATGTCCTTACCTGTGATGTACCTATCATGTGCATGTGAAAACCATGAAGGCGAAAACGTATCAAGATCATTCTTTGCTATAAGAGATATTAAATCTTCAAACCACATGACATACCTACGGACACAATTAACACCTTCCCTTTCTATGTCAAATATCCAGTGACTCTCAGCCATAGACCTCAAGTCCTCTTTGCTCATCGTCTGCCTATACCTACCTGTCTGCACCATGTGATACACATTCGATGTGTCACTGAACTTCTTGAACTCCTCACCCCTAAGTATGGGGTCGTTAGCACGCTCTCTACCTACAATGATTACCTTCTTAGGTAGCACGACTATTTCTTTCTCATGTCTGTTGTCGTATGCACATATGATATCTGTCTTACGTACCATGCCTTGTAACAATATGTATTGTTTATCTATTGCCATACGTAACGCAAACTTCTCAGCTACCTTTCTATCAGTAGACCACGAACACCCTTGCTCATTGAATCCATGACAACCCCTGAACACTGCGAACTCATCAGGCAAACTGTCATAGAAATCCCTGTCCACTTCTTCTAGTGTGTGTAAACGAGACTGATCCTGCAACATGTCGTAGTTGTATCCCCATTCATCGTACTCAAACATGTCATTGATGTGATCTATGTAGTCGCTTGGATTCTCAATAGTATTCCACCATCTATGAAAGACAGTCCAAAAATTGAGAGGTGCTACCTGCTTGTGTATAGCATGCAGTGCCTCAATCCTATATGGCTTGTCCACATGTATCATCAATTCTTCTATGTCTTTCAACTGTTGTTTTGTTTCTTCTTTATTCATAATTTTCCTATAAGGTGAGGACGAATGAGGAGATAGTAGTAATTTAAATTCATCCGCCCTCGTTGTTATTTATTTTCTATTGCATCGTGTACTTGTTTTGCAATCACGATACCCCAAAGACAATCGGATTCAAGAGACCTGTGTAGCCATTGGTTTGCACTGTTTAAACGCTGTTGCTTCATCTGGTGCTGTTCAGGTGTTGTAAAATCAACTGTTACTTCTTTCGGTTTGATGCGCCATGCCATAGGTTTCTTTACAGACTGCATGACAATGTATCCTCTGTCTCTAGTGCCTTCTTCAAGAAACTTATTAATGAATCCTGTTCTTTTTGCAGGTACTGCATAGCATCATCATGTCCCCATTCATCAGGCATATGCTCTATGAAGTCACTACTAACTGACAAAGGTTTATCTTCAATCAGTTCAAGAAAGGTTTCTATGCCCTCTTTATTAAGAGTTCCTTCATCATCTAGCATGGGTAACACATCAGTCCACCATGACAAACCCATTGCCCACAGCACACTACCTGAGTTGTACGAGTCTCTGTAATACACATCACCCTGTACATATATCTTATCGTACAAGGGTTCAAGCTGTTCATGTGAGGGATGATCACCCAACTCATCTAACAACACCCTATGCTCTGCCATTCTTTCATCGTATGCCTTCGCCATATATACATCTGCACCCATTACACTTTCTCCTTATTTTTTTTATTTAATTTTAGTTTTAACACCCATCGCTTGGGCATCTTACGTTTGCCCACAACTCCATCGACCTCATCAGGGCAACTGTCTCGCCACACCTTCTCAGCATCTTTAAGATTCATTGACTACCTCCGAGATTCTTTGTTTGTATTCTTCATCAGACAACAATCCTGACTGATGCATGCTCGTTATGTGTGGCTCAGAATTTAAGTAAAATATTTCTAACTCTTCAATGTGACGAATAGCATCCTGCTTGAATTGAAAGCTTTTCATTTCTTCAAACTGAATACATTTTGTATACCTACAATTTGCACAGAAGAATACTTGATAGTCACCCCCTATATGAATTGATCTGTATATCAAATAAAATCCTGATGCACCTTCGATGACATCACCAAATTTTTTAAGATTTATATTTGTATTTTGTGAGGGTAATGTCATTGGTTTCTCTCCAGTAATTGCACACCCATCTTCCGTAACATATCCATCACCATGTTATGCAACGCTAGGTTAGGTTCTTTGCGGAACACAAGTGTCTCATCGTTTAAACTATCTCTTGCAGTCAATAAGATGTCGCCATCGTTCTTGAATTCAACAGTCATTGTTAGTTCCCCATCAGGGATGTTTTCATTTTCCATACTTACTCCAGTTCAAAGTTAATTAATACGCTACACTTGCCAACAATCATGTCACCAAACGCAGTACGTCCTGTATCCATGAGCCATGTGTACCATTTAGTAGATGCCATCTGATTGATTACGTTTGAGTTATCAAACTTACCTTCTTCATCTATGATCGCATAACATTCCTTGTCATCATGCATGACAGTAATGACCTCAATCGTTCCGCTCTTAGTCCACGACTGCATCGTTTCCAAGTCCGGCTTTTCATCGTACTCTACTACTTCAAAGTACTCACCCTCATCATTAGGCACATCAAATATGTGCATCACATTATATGTATCAGTCATAGTCACCCCCTTAGTGAATTACTTCTTCGTTAACGACACGCTCAATCATTGCATCCTGCTTTTCTTTAAGCTGTTGCGGAGTCAATGCCTCCATCTGTCCAGTGTCTGTCCTGTGTTGATTCCATTCTTCGTACCAGTCAACCCTCTCGGACACATCCTTTACCATGTCAGCTACGAATTCCTTATCGGTACGTAACATCATGTGGCAAACGAACGCAGTGAACATGTCATACCACACACCGCTTGGATGATATCCCCTCTCGGTTATCTCTTCCATGCCTACAAGATTAACGAAATGATTCGTTGCCTCCCATATTCTTTCGTATGTTTCTACACTCTCTTCTAATCCAACATCGCTTGAGCCTATAGTCTCAGCAATTTTGTTTAAGAAGTCTTTTTCTTTCTTACTCATATGTATCTCCTTCATGTATTGTAAGTGTTATTATATTCATGTCAACGCAATGTTTAATCACGTTTACACATCCTCCAAGAACCTGTCACCATAAGCCTCTACAGCCTCGATAGCTTGGTCAACCGAGTTCAAGGATATACCAATCTGTATGTATCCATGATCAGGCAGACAAGCAAGCAAGTCCCTCGTATTGTACAAATTTTGTACCGCTTGCTCATGTATCTTCTTATGATCTTCACGTTCACCTAAGTCTGTATCGTACTCTTCACTCATGCTACCCCCTGTCATAATGTGCCTCTAATAAAGCGTTGTACAATCCAATCAAGCACACACCTAGTCCGACACCTGATGCAAATAGGATGTACAAATCAAAGCCTGCTACGTCATAAGACAAGTGCAATGCATATTGATAAGCCAACCCAGTGAATGCAACAATTCCCATAGCTGTTGCCACTATTACTATAATGTTTAACATTATTGTTTCTCCTCTTTATCTACAGGATACACATTGACTTGCATACCCTCGTCTGTTTGTAACACCTCAACCTTAAGAGTCTGCCCCTCTTTAAGTTTAGGTTGTTCTTCTTCAATGGCTAGTTTAATAGCCATGTTTACACGTTCCTGAATACTATATTTCATAATTTTTTTCCTTGTATATGTAGTAGGTATATTCATATACATTCATATACCCTACTACTTATCCTCCAGTGCAAATCCTGTCCAGTCCTTGCCTTCCGTTTGATGCTCATATATTTCTATAGTCGTAGCCATCTGATCTTCCATCGTGTCTCTGCCACTTGACATCGCATTCGTAGTGGGGAAGTACACACAGCCATGTCTCATGTGATAAGGCAACTCAATAGGTCTACCATATCCACTTGACCAACCACCCTCTGCCTTCGGCTCTGTCTCTGTCAATGCAAAGCATATCTTACGTAGCATGGATGGATGTACCATTGCATAAGCACATCTGTCTATGTCCAATGGCTGACCTGCCTTCTTGATAGGAAACTCGATGAGGAATTTACCTTTGCCTTGTGATGCATTTGTGTATTCACACAATGTAATGGCACATGACATCCCTGCATCCTCAAGCTTGTCTATCAGCGAGAGTATGCTTGCACCTCTTCGCATCATTGTGTCCTCTTCTACATTTGCAGATGTACTCAAGTTGACCTTGAACTCCACAACTCTGCCCATTGACGACTCATTGCCTAGAGGTGACATCATGTGTGATGGGCAACCTGATACATACAGAGGGATGTTAGGCATGTAACCGGCTACATCATAGTCAAACGAGGGCAGTCTCTCAAAGGACGTAGCATTGTGAGCCATGTCCAATTCATCTGACATGCGTTCTCGTCCTTCTTTCCACCCAAATTCTGCAAGCTTTATTGCCTCATCTAAAGACACGTTGCCACTCCAACTATCAGGTGCATCTTGTGATGCTCTCCTACCCTTCCACACAGGTACTGATTCATCAGTGACATGTCGTAACACATGGTCAAAAGAATCATAATTTTGTACAAAACTAGCCATAATTTTCTCCTTGTTTAAACGCTGTTATACTTTAGCTTCGGTACGAATCCTCTTCACAGTCTCTTCGTCCAAGCCACCAAACACATACTCACTAAGCACACTCTCCATGTCACATCCATCAAGCAATGCACGTCCACCTTTCAGGCTTGCTCTAGGTGATATGACACAACGTATCTTCATTTCATCCTTTGCCTTACGTAGTTTCTGCACAATCTTCGTGAAGTTTCTATCAGGACTGATAAGCAACTCAAGTTTCTCATCATAGTCAAGGCTGATCACCGGCTTGAACCTGTCAATGGTTGCACCATCTAGCTGATTCCTACCAACGTACTCCCTGTCTGCACCTCTGCCATATGTATTGGCACATGCTATCAAGCGGAAGTTCGGGTGTTTCTCGACCACTCCACATGGGAAGTCAGCTACATCATTCTCCATTGATGCATTCAGAGCCACCAGTGCTTGAGGATTTGAACCATCGATCTCATCGAATAGGAACAAGCCACCATCACGAAAGCATTTGACGAATGAGGACTCAACGTAGTTGCCATTAGCATCCATGTATCCTCTTACCTCGTAAGCTTGGAACATAGCACCGGACATACCGAATTGATAATCATCTTGCTCAAAGGCTTTGCCTAGCATGCCAGTCAACTGGGTAGCCATCGTGGTCTTACCACTACCTGCACCACCTACAAGCAACACATTGTCACCACGTATCAAGGCTTTGAGTACCTGTGGCAACTTCTCATGCATTGTCTGCTCACCAAATTCGATCTTGCCTTTAGGCTTTTTGATCTCAATGGTAGTCTTGCCACCGCCATGCTCATCAATCAATCTTTTGATTGTCTCCTCATCAACACCATCATGCATGCCATCGCTCAAGGTCGGATGAACCTTTTTGATGATATCAACGATCTCCTTTTCAAGAGCATTCTTAGGCTCATACTCTTCGAGAACCTCAGGCATTCCTACCTCATCACCTGCACCATCTGCATCATCTGCATCATCGTCAGCATCATCACTGGCATCATCTGCATCACCGGCATCAACACCATCATCATCATCAGCATCAACCGCACCATCAGTAGGCTCATCACCTGTTGAGTCGTGATCGTTATCACTTTTGATCTCAGCGATGTCGATATTGTTATACAACTCGATGAGTTCTACATCGGACATTTGACTAGCACGTTTGCCATAGGCAACAGCCAATCGTTTGAGGATGTTGCGTTCACCGCTAGTGAGTTCATCCAATGTGCAAGGGAATCCGAACATTGCTTTAGCACTCTCAGCAATATTAATTATCATATCTACATTCATAACTATCTCCAGTTAAACTGCGTTTAAACAACGAACAGACTATCAGTCTGCTCACAAGCAGGACATGGTGCAGTATCCATGTCTAGCATAAGTACGTTCTTACGACTTGTACGAAAGTGAAAGTCACAACTACCACAGCATACCTTCAGCATCCTAGTGGATTGTTTCTTCGTAAAGTCAATGTCGATTGAGCCATGCGGATAGTCTCCCAAGAGACTAAGCACATCCTGTATCTGTAAGGTCAAGCGTTCACCGGCATTAGTAGCTGTAAGCTTGCCCTCAAGTCCGATTCCTCTCGCTAAGCGAGCAAATCTACCTTTGTGTCCACTCTCCATCCTATCCACTACATGAACAAGTTCATGTGCCAATACCTCCAATGCTTGAAGTCCATCATCAATCACCGGATTGATAAACACCTCGAAGTGATTATCACTTGATGCCTCTGCATTGATGCAGACACCGGCTACCTTCCCACCTCGGTGACGAGGGGCATATCCGACAGACACTCTGTAGAGTGGCATGTCATGCCAATGATTATTGCTTTCAGCAAATGTGGCGATCATCTGATCAGCACCTTCGGTGAGCCAAGCCTCACGATCTGTATAATTTTCCATCATATTTCTCCAGTTGTTTTAGTTTAAATACTCCCTTCACTTAAGTTCAGGGAGTAGTTTAAACAAAGGGTTATTAGCAAGTCTCTACGAGACCGCCGTTCAAATCAGCAAGGTGAAACCCTGCATCATCCCATGTGAACTTATAGTTCACTATAGGGTTAATCTTCCATTCAAGCAGATGCTTGAATTCATCACCTGACACATGACCTGCACTGAGGTAGATGCCATCCTTCGTCTTACGAAGGCACAAGTCCTCATATGCTGAGTCACACAGAGCAAATTCATCGGCTCGGTAGTAGACTTCGCCCATCACTTCCCCTATCAAGTACAACTGATCTTCATCAGTCCTGTCCCACAGTCGGAGCAGAGTGAAACCTCTGCCATCATCTGCCGGCATCATCAAAGGGTAGCCATCGACAAACAGCCATCCATTCTCGACACTGTCATTGCCACAGACGAAGGGCAAGCCCTTTATGTAGGCATCTGCCATCCTCTCTCGTGGCGAGCAAACACTGCCATTCGGTCGGTGAGTTATTACATTTTCCATATCATTCTCCAGTTGTGAGGTCTTTAGACCTCGTTAAGCAAAATAACCAGTGTCAGGATATTCTATCCTGTGGTCACCCAGTTCCTCGTCATAGCTTGCATAATCCTCATCAGCCTCATTTACTTCGTAAATTCGTGCATCCGCAAGATCACACTCACAATCCATGTACCTCCAAAAAGGCTCATCAGCAGAGTAGCAATCCAAGAGTTTCAGGCGCAGTCTTTCAGACTCACGCACAACTCTTGTAGCTAATCCGTTCTCTTTAAGAAAGGTGTTAACCTTTCTCATGTAGTAGTTAGACGTAACCCTGAAAGGGCTGAGCGTAACTACATCACCTCTCACTCTAGCTACGTAGCGACCATTGATCGCCATATAGTTTCCGCTACCAGTATCTTCGTAATCAATCATTCGTTTCTCCAGTTGTTGTTTGGGGGATATGGTTTAAACCCCCTTCACTACGTTCAGGGGGTTTTAAACCTATCCTCCTACCATTTCAGCCACCATTCTAGTTCATGGACATTATGCCTGTCAACTCGTAG
>Ga0196887_1000163_pt1 | contig 32796 bp, 40 predicted proteins | sample VirMetDEL_Mar_31_FD_169094 | JGI IMG/M metagenome (GOLD analysis project Ga0196887, IMG submission 169094) | Aqueous microbial communities from the Delaware River and Bay under freshwater to marine salinity gradient to study organic matter... | ecosystem: Environmental > Aquatic > Marine >... | reverse complement strand
AGGTGCGGCACATGGTGACAAACAAGCTGATCGAGGAGACGGAGAACCCGGACCCGCGTATTCGCCTGCGGGCCATGGAGCTGCTGGGCAAGATCACCGACGTGGGTCTGTTCACGGACCGCAGCGAAGTGACGGTTACGCACCAGACGACGGACGACATCCGGGAGAAGCTGCGCGAGAAGCTCAACGCCCTGAAAAACGTAACTCCTGCAGACCCGGAGCCCGGGATAGAAGACGCGGAGATCATCGACGATGAGTAGCCCAACTACTCAATTCACGCAGGAAGAAATAGACCTGCTGCTGGACAACGTGGACAACTTAGACGAGCAAGAGCTGGCTGAGCTGGACAAGCTCGTGGGGGACCTGTCGGAGCGACAGCGGCTCCAGAAACTGCGTGAAGATCTGATCGCCTTCTGCTGCCACATGCAGGCTGACTATAAGGTCGGGGCCCACCATAAGAAGTTAGCAGGGCTCCTAGAGGATATTGAGGCGAGGCGAAAAGACCGTATATGTGTCTCCGTGCCGCCCAGACACGGTAAATCCCAGATGGTTTCCATCTATTATGCGGCGTGGTACCTCGGGAGGAACCCATCCCACAAGGTCATGTTGGTCTCGCACACCACTGATCTGGCGGTGGATTTTGGCCGTAAAGTGCGAAATCTTATCAATACAGACGACTTCCGCGAAGTCTTTCCGACCGTGGCGTTGGCCTCGGATTCGAAGTCCGCCGGCCGCTGGAATACAACCGCAGGTGGTGAGTTCTTCGCATGTGGCGTTGGGTCCGCGCTTGCTGGTCGTGGTGCCCACATGCTGCTGATTGACGACCCACATTCCGAGCAAGACGTGCTGAATGGCAACTACGGGGTATTCGACAAAGCATACGAGTGGTTTGCTTACGGCGCCAGAACGCGCCTAATGCCGGGTGGGGCCGTGGCCGTCGTACACACGAGATGGCATCAGCTGGACATGATCGGGCGTCTGATCGACGACATGACAAAGAACGCAGGTTCAGACCAGTACGAGGTCTTCGAGTTCCCTGCGATTATGCAGATCCCGAAGTTTGATGCCGACGGCAACGAGACTACGGTCGAGAAGGCCCTGTGGCCGGAGTTCTTTGACTTGCCGGCGCTACATCGCACCAAGGCCAGTATGCCTGTGTTTCAGTGGAACGCGCAGTACCAGCAGACGCCCACTGCAGAAGAAGCTGCGATCGTGAAGCGGGAGTGGTGGCGCATCTGGACCAAGGAGGACCCGCCCGAGTGTGACTACATTATCATGTCCCTCGACGCGGCGGCCGAGACAAACAACCGTGCCGACTATACGTCGATCACGACGTGGGGCGTGTTCTTCAACGAAGAAGAGGACATGCACAATATCATCCTGCTCAATGCCATCAAGCAGCGGCTCGAATTTCCAGAGCTCAAGCGGCTCGCCGCGGAAGAATATGAGACATGGGACCCTGATTCCTTTATTGTGGAGAAGAAGTCCGCCGGTGTGGCCCTGTATCAGGAGATGCGCCGATCTGGCGTGCCAGTGCAGGAATACACACCGCACCGCGGGAGCGGGGACAAGATGGCCCGCCTGAACTCCGTGGCCGATATCATTGCCTCTGGCATCTGCTGGGTGCCGACGCGGCGCTGGGCCGAGGAAGTAATCGAGGAGATCGCAGGCTTCCCGTTTATGGCAAATGACGACCATGTGGACAGCACGGTAATGGCACTTATGAGATTCCGCCAAGGGGGTTTCTTGCGCTTACCGACAGATGAAGAAGACGAAGAGTTGCCTTGGCGACGCAAAGTCGACTATTACTAGACGAAATCATGCTAGGAGCACACTATGGCTATCGAAAAACCGCTGGAACCGTTCTCCGTCGAGGAAATGGAAGATATGTTCGGCGACAATGACCCCGACGCACTCGAGGTCGAGATCGAAGTGGCGGAAGAATCTGACGACGGTAGCATCATGGTTGACATGGATGACATCGACCAAGTCCTTGCTGGAGAAGCGATCGAGCACGATGCCAACCTCGCCGATTATATTGACGAATCAACCCTCGGATCAATGGCCAGTGAGCTGGTCGCGTCGTTTGACTCCGACAGGCAGTCGCGGTCTGACTGGGCCACGGCCTATGTTAAGGGTCTTGACTTGCTCGGGATGAAGATCGAGGAGCGCACCCAGCCATGGGAAGGTGCGTCCGGTGTGTTCCACCCGATGCTGACCGAGGCCGTCGTGCGGTTCCAAGCACAGGCCATGGGCGAGTTGTTCCCTGCCTCGGGTCCCGTACGTACAAAGATTATCGGTCAGTTGACCCCCGAGAAGACTGAGCAGGCGCAGCGCGTACAGCAGGAGTTAAACTACCAGCTGACTGACCACATGCCCGAGTACCGCGAAGAGATGGAGCAGATGCTGTTCCGCCTGCCGCTGGCAGGCTCTTCGTTCAAGAAGGTCTACTATGACCCGTTGCTGGAGCGCGCCGTGTCTGCGTTTGTGCCTGCGGAGGATTTTGTGGTGGCCTATGGCGTGTCTGATCTGATGACGTGCGAGCGGTACACGCACATTATGAAGAAGACGCCGATCGAGATCATGAAGCTGCAAGGTGGCGGCTTTTATCGCGACGTCGATTTGCCTGAACCCACAGCAGATTTCTCGGATATCCAAGAGAAATACGACGAGATGAATGGTGAAGAGGCTGTCATTGACGACGATGATCGGCACACCATCCTCGAGATGCACGTCACGATGAACATGCCCGAGGAATATGACGATCCGGAAGGTATCCCGCGCCCGTATGTAGTGACAATCGACAAATCCTCCCGTGAAATCCTCGCGATCCGCCGGAATTGGTACGATGACGACCGCCGCAAGCTGAAGCGCATGCACTTCGTGCATTATCGCTACCTGCCGGGTATGGGCTTCTATGGCACTGGCCTGATCCACATGATCGGTGGCCTTGCCAAGTCTGCGACATCTATTATGCGGCAGCTTATTGATGCCGGTACACTTTCTAACTTGCCTGCGGGCCTCAAAGCGCGTGGCATGCGGATCAAAGGCGATGGGACCCCCCTGCAGCCGGGCGAGTGGCGTGACGTGGACGTCTCAGGCGGCACACTGCGCGAGTCGCTATTCCCGCTCCCATACAAAGAACCGTCGGGTGTGCTGTATCAGCTACTCGGGAATGTGGTCGAAGAAGGCCGTCGCATCGGCTCCGTGGCTGACGTCCAAGTGGGCAATATGAACCCGGAAGCGCCCGTGGGCACCACGCTCGCACTGCTAGAGCGGTCCATGAAGGTGATGACGGGCGTCCAAGCACGCCTCCATGCGTCACTGAAGAAAGAGCTTCGGCTCATCGCGGCGATCATCCACGACTATATGGAGCCAGAGTACGACTATCAGATCGAGGGTGAGTTCAGCCGGACAGACGACTTCAACAAGAGCGTCGACATTGTGCCGGTGTCCGACCCGAACGCCGCGACAATGGCGCAGCGTGTGGTACAGTACCAAGCAGCACTGCAGCTGGCCCAGCAGGCGCCACACCTGTACGACCTCGGCAAGCTACACCGTCAGATGCTCGAGGTCCTTGGTATCCAAGACGCCGACGAGATCATCAAACTGCCAGAGGACATCAAGGCCAAAGACCCCGTTACCGAGAACATGGCGATGCTCAAGCAAGAACCGGTCAAAGTATTCTCGTATCAGGACCACGAGGCGCATATCGCGGTCCACATGGCAGCCGCACAGGACCCGAAAATTCAGCAGATGGTCGGGCAATCCCCGTTTGCCGGCGCGATTCAAGCGGCGCTGTCGTCCCACGTGACAGAACACGTAGCGATGCAGTATCGCGTGGATATCCAGAAACAGCTGGGTGTTGAGATGCCTGATCCGGAAGCGTCGCTCCCAGAGGATCTCGAACGTGAGGTGTCGCGTCTGGCCGCCGCCGCCGCCGACAAGCTCCTGCAGAAGAACCAGACGGAAGCAGCAGAGCAGGAAGCGCAGAAGCAGGCACAAGACCCGCTGACGCAGATCCAGCGCGCAGAGCTCGAGTTGAAGTCCCGCGAGGTCGCGTTGAAAGAGGCGCAGGCCAAGCACGACGCACTCATGGACGTCGAGAAGCTCAAGCTGGACGAGAAGATCAAGACGGCCAACGTGGCAGTACAGTCCGAGCGGATCGAGTCAGAAGATCGCCGCGCCGGGGCAAATCTAGGGGTCAAGATCGCCACAGATATGCGGGGCGAGGCGAACGAAATGCGCGCCAAAGGGGCCGAAATGGGCCTTGCGGTTGCCAAGGATATTATTGCGAGCGCCGATAAGGGCGAGGGAGAAGCAGAATGAACCCACTAGATGCACTGAGGTCCCGCATGAACGACTATAAGGAGTCCCTTGCGGACTACCTTATGTCTGGTGGTCCGAAAGACTATGAGGCGTATGTAAAGGTGGTCGCAAAGGTTGAGGCCGTCGAAGCACTGCTCGAGGATATTTCTGAAATCGAACAGAGGTATATTGAGGATTGAGATAGCACCACATAGAGTGGTGTAGCCGGGTGGTCCGGCGACGGCTACAACGAGCCGAGATCGTTGCATGAGGTGAACTATGTACGAACCCAGTGAAATGGACGACGCGACACGTCTTAAACTCCCCAAACCGGTAGGCTACCACCTTCTCGTCACGACGCTTGACGTCAGAGAGAAGACCGACGGCGGAGTATACATGCCAGACAGCATCAAAGATGCCGAATCCACAGCATCTATTATTGGATTGGTTGTCGCTGTTGGGGGCGAAGCCTACTCCGACCCTGTAAAGTTCCCATCCGGGCCTTGGTGCAAGGAAGGCGACTTCGTGATTTTCCGGTCATATTCCGGGACACGATTCAAGATTGGCGGGAAAGAGTTCCGTCTGGTCAATGACGACACAGTTGAAGCGGTGGTTGATGACCCCCGCGGATTTGCAAGGGTATGACGATGACAAAAGGCGAATACCGCGTAGGTATCACATTCAACCCGTCAGGTGACGGCATGGTCGGCCAGATCAAACGGGCGGCCGCAGATCTGATTGATCTGATCGAGGGTGTCACCACTGACGGCGAAACTGACCAGTATATTGAGGTATCTCGTCTCAAAGCACTGGCACAAACGGCTATCGAGGACGGCGCGATGTGGGCCGTCAAGGCCGCAACCAAGAGGGTTCCAGAATGAATACGAAAACCATGCAGGACACCGATCAGGTTGATGGAGACCAGATCGAGGAAGATGAATCAGGCGAGTTCGAGATCGAAATCGTCGACGACGTAGCGGAAGACGACAAACCGCGCCGTGCGGAACCGGCCAAGGAAGAGGACATCCCAGACGAGGGTGATCTTGAGGGCTACAGCGAAGCGGTGCAGAAACGCATCAAGAAGCTGACGTTTGAGGCCAAGGAGGCGGCACGCCAACAGGCAGCCGCTGCACGTGAGCGGGACGAGGCGACAAACTACGCCAAGTCGATCTACGAGCAGAACAAGAAGCTCCAAGAGCAGTTGACACAGGGCCAAGGCGCCGTGGTAGAACAGGCCAAGGGGCGCGTCGAGAGCGAGCTTAACAGTGCGAAGGCTGCATACCGCTCTGCCTACGAGTTGGGAGATGCAGATAAGATCGTGGACGCTCAGTCCAAGATGATCGAACTGCAGGGTCGCCTGTCCCAGCTGCAAAACTACCGCCCGGCACCGCGCGCGCAGGAAGAGCCTGCACCGCAACCCAAGCCTCAGCCGACGGTCAAGCTCGACGAACGCCAGACTGAGTGGATGAACAACAACAAGTGGTACGGCAATAACAGTGAGATGACGGGTTTCGCGCTCGGCGTCCATGAACGGCTCGTACGCAACGGTGTTGATCCGAACAGTAAAACGTACTACACTGAGATTGACTCCGCTGTACGTAAGCGGTTTGCAGACGAATTTTCCGATGGTGCAGGTGAAGAGGTCACACCGACTCCCCGGAAAGCGGCTAACGTGGTGGCCCCGGCAGGACGTTCTGCCCCCTCACCACGCCGTATTAAGTTGACCTCGACACAGGCCGCTCTCGCCAAGCGGTTGGGCCTCAAACCCGAACAATATGCGGCGCAACTCATGAAGGATGCTAAAAATGGCTGATCGTACACCCCGGACCGCTGAGACTCGCGATGCAACATCGCGCAAAAAAACGTGGACGCGTCCATCGGCCTTGCCGACCCCCGAAGCCCGTGAGGGAGTAAAATTCCGCTGGATTCGGACGGCCCTGCTTGGTGCATCGGACAACCCCAATGTATCGACTCGCTTCCGTGAGGGATACACGCCGGTCAAAGCATCCGACTACCCCGAGATGCAGCTCGTCTCTGACATGGACTCCCGTTTTAAGGGGAACATCGAGGTTGGCGGTCTTCTTCTCTGTGCAATTTCTGACGATATCGCAGAGTCTCGTATTGAGGCTCAGCTGGGTGATGCCAGTCGCGCAATGGATGCGGTTGACAACAACTACATGCGAAATTCGGACCCACGTATGCCCGTTCTAAAACCGGAACGGTCTTCGCGCACTTCGTTTGGCAAGTAAGCATGGTGCTTCTTGCTGTAACTTTCGCCTTCTAGGAGATTTGAAATGGCTACAGCTGCTTCTCCCTACGGCCTCCGCCCGATCAATTTGATCGGCGGTACTCCGTTCGCTGGCTCTACCCGCGCGATTAAGATCGCATCCGGGTACGCGGCCAATATCTTTAACGGTGACATCGTTCAGGTTCATACTGACGGTACAATCACCAAAGTCACGGACGTCGGCACCAACGCTGATCCGTTCGCAGCCGGCACGGTTGGCGTTTTTGTGGGCTGTGCCTACACTGACCCGACATACGGCTTTACGACACGCAATTACTGGCCGACTGGTACAGTAGCGGCTGACGCCATTGCGTATGTCGTAGATGACCCGAACACACTGTTTCAGGTCCAAGCCGATGCACCTGTTGCCCAAGCGCTGCTGCACACCAACATGGGTGTGAACCAGACCGCCGGCAACACAGCGACAGGTAACTCTAAAGTTGCTCTGGACGTTGCGACATCGGCCGCCACCGCCACGATCGCCTTCAAGGTCGTTGGTTTTGTTGAAAGCACCACCTCGACTGTCGGTGACGCGTTTACGGATGTGATTGTTAAATTCAATCCTTCATCCCATGCGTACACTGCCGGCCTTGGCGTGGCATAAGGAGTATCCGGAATGGCTATCTCACGCGCACAGCTCCTGAAAGAGCTCCTCCCCGGCCTCAATGCCTTGTTTGGCCTTGAGTACGACAAGTACGAGAACGAGCACGCTGAAATCTATGAGACGGAAACGTCCGAGCGTTCGTTCGAAGAAGAGACCAAACTGTCGGGCTTCGGCGCGGCACCGGTCAAAAACGAAGGTCAGGCATTGTCGTATGACAACGCGCAGGAATCTTTCACTGCACGTTATACACACGAGACTGTTGCAATGGGTTTCTCGATCACCGAGGAAGCGATGGAGGACAATCTTTACGATTCTCTCTCCGCGCGCTACACCAAAGCACTGGCCCGCGCCATGGCGTACACAAAGCAGGTCAAGGCAGCCCAGCTGCTGAACACAGGCTTTGACACGTTCACTGGCGGCGACGGCGTTACATTGTTCAACACTGCGCACCCAACCGTGCAAGGTGTGACAAACCGTAACCGCCCCGCAGTTGATGCCGACCTGAACGAAACCTCGCTCGAGCAGGCTGTGATTGACATCGCAGCGTTCACTGACGAGCGTGGCCTGCTGATCGCGGCTCGCCCGCGCAAGCTGATCGTTCCACCTGCGTTGATGTTCGTGGCGACACGCCTGCTGCAGACAGAGCTCCGCGTTGGCACTGCCGACAACGACCTGAACGCACTGAAGTCCAATGGGTCCATCCCAGAAGGCTACCGCGTCAACCACTACCTGACGGACACTGATGCTTGGTTCCTTGGTACGGACGTGCCAAACGGGTACAAGCACTTTGTGCGCTCGCCAATGGCAACATCCATGGACGGCGATTTCGACACAGGTAACACTCGCTACAAAGCGCGGGAACGTTACAGCTTCGGGGTAAGCGATCCGCTCGGCATGTATGCCTCACCCGGCGTATAAACCTTATTTATAAGGCGATTGTCGATAGAAAGGCCCACTTCGGTGGGCCTTTTTGCTTGTGTAGACAGCCCCCACACAACGTGCTATCCTGCCCACATCCCTGACAGTCGCACAACGCGGCTGACCTTAACCCAGACAGGAGAATCTCATGGGAACTACGACTTTTTCGGGCCCGGTCAACTCGACCAACGGTTTCGTTGGTGATATCACTGGCGCCGCCAAACTCCCCACATACACTGTTGCTACTGCACCTTCGGCTGCCACTGCCGGCGCGGGCACAGTCATCTACGTCTCTAACGGCCTTGCAGGCGCGCCCACGGTCGCAGTATCTGACGGCACTGACTGGATCTCTGCGGCTGGTACAGCCATTGCAGATGCGTGAGGTGAACCATGACAATTAAATGGACACCTGCTGACGCAGATGAGCTCGAGCGGCGCAAGCCCAAGCCCACGAAGACCTCGAAGAAACCATCTATCAAGAAGGGATAACCCATGTACGCATCTGATGTACGCGCAAAACGCGTTACGGGTACGGGGGCGACGTCTATGGGACGTGCGCGCCTCGGTGCGTTGATCGCCACGGTTGGGGCAGGCGCTGGACGCCTTACACTGACTGACGGCGACGGTGGCCCGACGATCGTAGATATGGATTTTGCGGCGTCTGACACGCACCACATTACGTTGCCCGGTGATGGCCTGCTGTTCTCCAGCGACCCTCATGTTTCTGCAGCAGCAAATGTGACGGCGGCAACGCTCTTTTTCGTCTGAGGAGTTGCTATGACCGACCCACTGCCATTCATTGACGCAATCATACAATACCTGATCGTACCTGCGGTCGTATGGGTGTGGATGCTGCACAAAACGCAGAGCTTACACGCGACGGACATTGCGGTCCTGCGGGCCGAGGCCAACGCGCGTGATGTTGCCCGCAAGGAAGAGCGCGAAGCAACGGCAGCGCAACTCGACCAGATTTTGACCATGCTACAGACGATAAACGGTCGGATCGACGGCGTAATGGTAAAGGGCAAAGACCGATGAAACGCGAGTTCACAAGCTACAAGACGGTCCCGACCTCAATTTGGGATTGGTCGTCATTCAGCCCCCGCGAGATGGCCTGCAAAGGCACCGGCAAGCTGATTATCGACACTGAGGCCATGAGTAAATTGCAGCACCTGCGCAGTGTGCTGGGTAAACCTATGCTCATTACATCGGCGTATCGTAGCCCTGAACACAACAAACGTGTCGGTGGCGCAAAGCGGTCTAAACATCTCGAGGGTATAGCGTTTGACGTCCGGATGGACAACCACGACCCTCACACATTTGAAGCAGCTGCCCGTGCTGCTGGATTCACAGGCTTTGGGTACTACCCGAAGTCAGGTTTTATGCACATTGACACTGGGCCAGAGCGCAGTTGGGGTACACCGTGGCCACTGAGTGCCATCGCGCTGCCAACTGAGCCACCTGTCCAGCCTGAGACAATCAAGGAAGACACCGAGGCGCAAGCTGCGGCAGGTGCTGGTGTTGCCGGCGCGTTGGCCGTGGGCGCGGACTACCTACCTATCTTGGGGAAGTTGGCTCCCACTGCGCAGCTTGTGGCCGTCGTGGTGGCCGCTGTGTTTATCGGCTACCTCCTCTGGAAGCGGACACGGTAGTGTGGTTCCGCGTAAAGTCATATCTCGCCGCGCTTGGTCTTTTTTTGGCGGGTATCACCTTGGTGTACTCGAAAGGGAAATCAGACGCGCGCGACGCGGCATCGCGGAAGCGTTTACAGGACGAGGTGGATGCACATGATCGGATCACGGATGCGGACACTGGCGGCGGTGCCACTGATGCTGAGCGCATTAAGCGGTTGCAACATCTCGGTCAGCAGTGGGACCGCGATAGATAGGATACAGCCCGACGCGGCCACGCACGCGCGCGCCTTGGCCGGAGACGATGTAGCGTACATGCGAGAGACAGGGCTGACATTGCTGGCCCGCCTCGGAGCATACGCAGGATGGAGTAAATAGAATGGCAGAGTCCAAAAAAGACCCACGCCTCGCGCGTGCCGGCGTATCAGGCTTCAACAAGCCAAAGCGTACGCCGAACCACCCCAAGAAGTCTCATGTCGTCGTTGCCAAAGAGGGCGACAAGGTGAAGACGATCCGCTTTGGGGAGCAGGGTGCGAGCACTGCAGGTAAACCCAAAGCCGGTGAATCTGACAAGATGAAGAAAAAACGCGCGAGTTTTAAGTCCCGTCATGGTAAGAACATTGCTAAAGGCAAGATGTCTGCGGCGTACTGGGCAGATAAAGCAAAGTGGTGAACTGACATGGCAATCTCACGTGCGCAGATGCGCACCCAACTGAAGGGTGGAACGATGAAGAAGACTACGAAAAAGGCTAGCGGTGGTGAGCTCATGGGCATGCTAAGCCCCGCCTATGCACTGAGTAAAAGCCTCAAGTCGGGTAAAGCCGAAGGCATTCTGGGCATGGGCGCACTTGGTGCACTCTACAACGCCACGCGAAAGAAAAAGAAGGGTGACGTTGAGACCTCAGAGATGGACGATCGGCCGAAGTCCAACATGGCGGCGAAGAGCTCCGCGGCGAAGCCGATGAAAAAAGGCGGTCGCGTCCGCGGCGATGGCATCTGCCAGCGCGGCAAGACTAAAGGACGTATGCGCTGATGCCGCTGACCCCCAAGGGCAAAAAGGTCAAAGCCGCGATGCGGAAGCAGTACGGCAAAGACAAGGGCGAACGCGTGTTCTACGCCACCGAGAATAAAGGCTCGGTGCGCGGCCTCGCGAAAAAGCGCAAGCCGACGAGAAAGAAGTGATGGCCAAGAAGCCTACCAAGTCCCGCGTCAACGAGGCCGGCAACTACACCAAGCCGACCATGCGGAAAAGCCTGTTCAGTTCGATCAAGTCTGGCGGCAAAGGCGGTAAGCCGGGGCAATGGAGCGCGCGCAAGGCACAAATGCTGGCCAAGCAATACAAGGCCAAGGGCGGAGGCTACAAATGAAGAAGCCTCAGAAAAGCCTAAAGAAATGGACCAAGGAATCTTGGGGCACAAAATCCGGCAAGCCATCCACCCAAGGACCCAAGGCCACGGGCGAGCGGTACCTACCGAAAAAAGCGCGTGAGTCTTTGAGCGATAAAGAGTATGCTGCCACCACACGGGCCAAGCGGGCCGGTACGAAAAAGGGCAAACAGCACGTCGCGCAGCCCAAGAAGATCGCCAAGAAGACGGCGAAGCACAGGAAGTAAGCCATGGCCGTTGTCGTACCAGACCTATCCGAGATTTTCGAAGAGGCCTTCGAGCGCGCTGGCCTCGAGATGCGGTCGGGCTACGACCTGAAGACTGTGCGACGCAGCCTGAACATGCTGACGTTGGAGTGGCAGAACCGCGGCCTGAACCTTTTTACGATCGAGTCGGGCATCGCTCCGCTTACTGCGGGCACCGCGGTCTATACCCTGCCCACGGATACGATCGACATCATCGAGCACCAGCTGCGCACCGGCACAGGTACCAACCAGATTGATACCGCACTGCAGCGGATCAGCGTCTCCACATACGCCCAGCAGACCAACAAAAACACACAGGGGCGTCCTACTCAGATCTACGTGGATCGTGGCGTCAGCGACGTGAAATTCACCGTGTGGCCTGTGCCTGACAGCGCTTACTCGGTTGCCTATTATCGGCTCAAAGGCATTGACGGCCTTGAGTCTGGCATCGCGGGCAGCGCAGCCATCCCGCCGCGGTTTATCCCGGCGCTCGTGTCGGGGTTGGCGTTCCACATCGCGATGAAGAGGCCCGAGGCCGCCATGCGCGCACCGGCACTCCGCGACGAATATAACGCACAATTTCAGCTGGCCGCTGACGAAGACTCGGACCGCGCGTCAAGCCACTTCACGCCATTTCGGGGGTATGTATGACGTACTCTGCAGGTAAACGGGCGTTCGGTTTTTGCGACCGTACTGGGTTCCGCTACCCGCTCGAGGATCTTGTCTGGGAAGTGCGGGACGGGCAGAAGACCGGTATGCGTGTCGGTAAGGACGTGGTAGACCCAGACCACCCACAGAACTTCTTGGGTCGTGTGCGTGTTGTTGATCCGCAGTCGCTGCGTGACCCACGCCCTGACACATCTCTCGCAGAAAGCCGCGGATTATTTGGCTGGCGTCCTGTCGGAGACTCAGTAACATCCATGGTGGGCGCAGTTGGCGCTGTCACCGTAACCACAGGAGGCTGACATGGCCAAAGGTACTACGAAGAAGAAGGCTAAAGCGCCTACCACATCAACACGCCCTCGCGGCCGTCCAGTTGATTTGACGCCTAACGCCGAACGCGGTGACTCTCGTCCACCCAAGAAGAAGCCGATGCGGCCACGCGCACGCCCGGGTTCAGTTGACGTGACGCCAGAGGCGGAGCGTGGCGACTCGCGCGCACCCAAGAAGAAAATGGGCGGCGGCGCGATGAAGACGAAAAAGTACGCCGGAGGTGGCATGGCCCGCGGATGCGGTGCAGCCACCAAGGGCGGCAAATACTCGCGGAGCGGTTAAGACATGACATATGCGGAGCTTGTAGAGCTGATTCAGAACTACTGCGAAAACTCGGAAACGACTTTCGTCGCCAACATCCCCACGTTCGTACGGCAGACGGAGCAGCGCATCTATCGCACTGTGATGCTGCCGGAGTTCCGCGCCAACGCCACGGCAACCCTCGGGGCGGGGGCCCAGTATATCGCGCGCCCATCTGACTTTTTATCTGTGTTTTCTCTGGCGGTGATAAGCGCTGCCGGCGAATACACCTACCTAACAGACAAGGATGTCAACTTCATCCGTGAAGCATACCCATACCCAACCACGTCTGGGCGTCCGAAGTATTATGGTATTTTCGACGGGGATGCCACGGGGACCGAGGGCAACCTGATTATTGGCCCGAGCGCCGACGCAACGTACGAAGTTGAACTGCACTACTATCGCGACCCGGAATCTCTCGTGACTGCGGGCACAACGTGGCTCGGGACAAATGCCGACACAGCGCTTCTATATGGCGCCTTGGTGGAAGCATACACATACCTGAAGGGCGACGCCGACCTCATGAAGATGTATCTTGACCGATACAACGAAGCGCTAGCGCAACTGGGCATGATCGACGCACGGTCTAACCGCGATGACTACAGAGATGGGAAAGCTTGATGTTTACTGGCACCGCAGGGGTATCACCTGTCACCGTAATGACCGCAGACAATGGCGGGCACAGCCCCGAGCAGATCGCCGAACTGTGCGTAAACCGGCTGATATCCATAGCAGATTCCGCGCCGCCCGAGTTGGCAATGCAGGCCCGCGCGCTCCGCGAACAAATGTTGGACGTCGTAGTACAATATGTTAAGGTGGCGGCATCAGAAGACCGGAAAACGGTCGTATCACAACTGGAGCAGGCGGGCCATGCGCAGCTTGCTGCGCATATAAGGAGCCTTTAACATGGCATTTACCGGCAATTTTATGGCGACATCATTCAAGCAGCAGCTGCTTGAGGGCGCCCACGACTTCCGTCTTACCGGCGGCGACACATTCAAGCTGGCGTTGTACACCAACAGCGCGTCGTTCACTGCAGCGACAACAGCGTACACCGCTACCAACGAAGTGGGCGACTCTGGCTCGTACGCGGCAGGCGGCGGCACGTTGACACGGATCAACCCGACCACATCAGGGACCACGGCGTTTACCGACTTTGCAGATCTGTCGTTCACGTCTGCCACGATCACGGCACGCGGTGCACTGCTGTACAACTCAACGCCAACACACACGTACACCAATCCGGTTGCCACAGTGTTGGATTTCGGTGCGGATAAAACCTCGACGGATGGTACGTTCACTATTCAGTTCCCAACGGCGGACGCAACAAACGCCATCATCCGGATCGCCTAAAACATGGTCACTCTCGTAAACAGAGCCAAAGTCGCCACTGCCACGACTGGCACTGGCACGATTACCCTTGGCACTGCCGAGAGTGGCTATCAATCCTTTGCTGATGCTGGTGTGGTTGACACTGATGTGGTTCGCTACGTCATTGAAGATGGCACTGACTGGGAGATCGGCACAGGCACCTACACAACCTCTGGGACCACCCTGTCACGGACTGTCAGCGAGAGTTCCAATGCTGACGCTGCGTTGAACCTGAGTGGCTCTGCGGTGGTGTATGTCTCGGCTACTGCTGAGGATATTCCGCCTGTTCTTGAACTGTATGCTGAGAACCCGTCTAGCCCTACTGCGCCTAGTGCTACTGGCACTAATGCTGTGGCTATTGGTGATGGTGCAACAGCAAGTAATACAAGTTCAACAGCCGCAGGCGGTTTTGCAACGGCCAGCGGTGAAGCATCCTTCGCTGCGGGAAGTGATGCATTTGCAAGTGGCCGGAGAAGCACGGCAATTTCTCGCTCCTACGCCTCTGGTACAGACTCCTTTGCAGCAGCCATCGCCAACAACAGCTCTAGCTACGGCGCTACTCACGCAAACGCAGTCGTTATTGGGCCGCAGGCAAAAAGCACAAACACCAGCGCAGTAGCACTTGGAGCGCAAGCGCAAGCGGGTCAATACGCCTGTGCAATCGGTCAGGGCGCTCTTGCAGAAGGGCGCGGTAGTTTTGCTTTAGGTTCCGGCGCTAGGGCTGTACAACGTAATAAGTTTGCCTTCTCAGGGCCGTGGTTTAACACGGTTGGAGATAGACAAAGTGGCCTCTTAACTCTTGGTAGAGATACGTCAGACGCAACCCCAACAAGCATCACTTCGAGTGGTGGCGCTCCTGCTACAGATAACCAAGTCATCCTGCCAAACAACTCTGCCTACAGCTTCAGTGGTACAATCATCGCCAGACAACAAGCGTCTGCTGGCAGTGAATACGCAAGTTGGGAAATCAAAGGTGCGTTGTTGCGTGACGGCTCTGCCGCTACCACCGTGCTGGGCAACGGGATCAAGAACAAGTTGTTTGCCTCTGCTGGTGCCTCTGCCTGGGACATTGCATTGACTGCTGACACTACCAACGGTGGCTTGGCTATTACTGTCACGGGTGCAGCCACTACGAACATTCGGTGGGTAGCCACTGTGAACACAAGCGAGGTTACTTACTGATGGGTAAGATCGAACTAGATCACACAGGCGCTGGCTCTGGTGTTACGCTGTCGAGCGATGGCACTGACCTGCTTCTGGATGGGGCAGCTATCGGTGGAGGCGGCGGCACTGCTCTTGAACTCTATGCTGAGAACCCATCTAGCCCTACTGCTCCTTCTGCTACTGGCACTAATGCTGTGGCTATTGGTACGAACTCAGGCGCAAGCGGGATTGAGTCTGTTTCCATTGGTGGTAATAGCAATGTATCTGGCGATTACTCCATCGCACTTGGCAATAGTAATGACGTAACAGCTTCGTTTGCTGGTGCAATAGGATTAGGTGCTGATGCCACAGGTAATTACGCTTTTGCACTAGGCGCGGCTTCATTTGCGTCTGGCTTACAATCGGTTGCCATTGGCCGAGATACTGACGCAACAAGTTCTGGTGCTTTGGCTATTGGGTATCAGGCACAGGCCAGAACTGGATCAAACGCAACAGCCATTTCACGTTCTTACGCCTCTGGCACCGACAGCTTCGCAGCAGCTATCGCCAACAACACTTCTACCTATGGCGCTACTGGTTCTAACTCTGTGGCGATTGGAAACCAAGGCAAAGCTACCGCATTTGGTGCTGTTAGTCTTGGAAGAAACACTCAGGCAACAGCTAATTACTCATTAGCTTCCGGCTTATTTACTGTTGCGTCTGCTTCCTATGGTGTGGCTCTTGGCTACGAAGCAACAACTTATACGCAAACATCAATAGCGTTTTCGGCGGGTAGTTTCAGTGGCATTGCAGGGCAGCACCAAGGGCGTATATTTGCTTTCCGTCAACGCACCACAGATGCCACACCTAAAGTGTTGGTTACTGATGGTGGTTCAAGCGGAAGCACGAATGACCAAATTATCCTCCCCAACAATTCTGCCTACGCCTTCCACGGCACTATCGTAGCCCGCCAGCAAGCCTCTACAGGCACAGCATGTGCAGCATGGAAGATCGAAGGGTTGATCCGTAGGGAAGGTTCGGCAGGCACGACTGTGCTGGTCAACAGCGCCACGACTGTCCTCGACAACACACCTGCTTGGGGCATGGCTCTCAGCGCAGACACGACCAATGGTGGCCTCAAGATCGAAGCCACTGGCGCAGCAGCTACAAATATTGCTTGGAGCGCCACAATCAACACGTCCGAAGTGACGTACTAAAAGGAGGCCAACATGGCTATTGAACTGAACCTTGAGACTTCCCAGTATGGTACCCCTTTTGCTGGTGCCTACTTTCGCATTGCCACCGCAGCTATCAGCCGTATGCGTGAGGGTGGACCCAAGTTCACCGTGATGATTGATGTCGCAGGATACGCCACTGGCACACCTGATGATGACACACGGGAAGTAGACTTCCGCCGCTACCACGCTGACTTGGCTGAGGTTGAAGCAACCGCTGGTGATAACTTTCTCGACAAGTGCTACGCTTGGGTGATGACGCAGGAAGACATGAATGGGAGCGTTGCGGTATAATGAGTATTGTCATCGACTACACCAAGGGTTTCTTTGAGCCTTCGCCTGCTGGTGAAACAGTCGGTGACATCACCTCAAGCACCCTCGACCTGTCCACTGGCAACGTGTTCTCTGATGCACCTGCTACAAGCCCAACGTACGTCTTCAGCAATCCGCCTGCTTCTGGCACTGCTTACGGCTTCACGCTCAAGGTAACACCCTCTGCGACGGTGACTGTGACTTGGCCTGCCTCGGTTGACTGGGCTGGTGGAACGGCCCCTGACGCCCCTGCTAGTGGCGCTACGAATGTCTACTCGTTCTACACGCAGGATGGTGGGACAACGTATTATGGCTTCCTCGCTGGTGGAGCGATGGCATGACGATTGCTAGACTGATGCAACAGGCGGCTGCTGGCTCTGCTGGTGCTGGACCTGAGCCTTCCGGCTGGATCGACCCTGATTTGGCTAATGCGAGTTACGATAGTGTCAGCTTCAGTGTGGCGGGGCAGGACGGTGTTCCAATGGGGGTATTTTTCAAGCCAGATGGAACGAAGCTATATGTCACGGGCGAGGGTTCCGATAGCGTTTATGAGTATGATGCAAGCACCGCTTGGGATGTATCTTCGGCATCGTATGTGCAATCTTTTAGTGTCAGTGGGCAAGACGCTAGCCCTCAAGGTTTGTTCTTTCACCCCGATGGGACGACGATGTATGTTGTCGGCATTACAAACGACAGCATTTACGAATATGCACTCAGCACAGCTTGGGACATAAGCACGGCTAGTCTCTCAAACACCCTTGATATTTCGACTGAGGACACTGCTCCAAGAGGGTTGTTTTTTAGTGCTGATGGCAGTCGTCTGTATGTCGCTGGCGATGCTGGGAATGACATAAAACAATACAGTCTCAGCACTGCTTGGGATACTAGCACAGCGTCTTACGTACAAAACTTTAGCGTTTCTTCACAAGACGCAAACATCCAAGACGTATTTTTGAGCCCTGATGGGACAAAGATGTTTGTTGTCGGGCTGCAAAACGACTCTGTATATCAGTATTCTTTGTCAACAGCCTTTGACTTGTCTACTGCGAGTTATGACAGCGTTAGCTTTAGTGTGGCTTCACAAGACGGAGCGCCAACGGCCCTTACGTTTAAGTCAGACGGTTCTAAAATGTATGCGTTAGGGATAGCCACCGACACCATCTACCAATACTCCACAGCCGCAGCTGCTCCCTCAGAATGGACCGACCCTGATCTGGCTAATGCGAGTTATGATAGTGTTAGCTTTAGTGTGGCGGGGGAAGAGACTGCTCCAAACGCTATGTTCTTTGGTTCTGTTGGAACTAAACTTTACGTTACGGGGTCATCTGGTGATGATGTAAATGAATATGATTTAAGCTCTGCTTGGGATGTTTCGTCTGCTTCGTATGTGCAGAATTTTAGTGTATCTACTCAAGATACAGCCCCAACGGGTTTATTTTTTAAGGATGACGGCTCCAAGATGTATGTTGTTGGTGCATCCGGTGACGCTGTTAACGAATATGATTTGAGTTCCGCTTGGGACATATCTACTGCATCTTACAGTCAAAACTTTAGTGTATCTGCTCAGGACACAATCCCAAGAGATTTGTTTTTTAAGCCCGATGGACTGGAAATGTATATTGTTGGTCTTTCTGGGGTTGACATAAATCAATATACATTAAGCGCCGCTTGGGACATATCTACTGCATCTTACAGTCAAAACTTTAGCGTTTCTGCACAGGAGGCAACACCAACTTCTTTGTTTTTATCTCCGAATGGAGACAAGTTATTTTTGTTGGGTATTAGTGGTGATGATGTAAATGAGTATAACCTAAGCACGGCTTGGGACATTTCATCTGCATCCTATGTTCAGAATTTTAGTGTATCTGCGCAAGAAACAGCCCCAACAGGTATATTTTTCAAATCGGACGGCTCCAAGATGTATATCGTTGGCTCTGGCTCAGACACCATCTACCAATACTCAACCGCATAGGAGATACCATGCTACTCGTAAAAACATCAAACGGACAGGTAGAGCAATTCCCTTACACGCTCGGAGACCTTCGCCGTAACAACCCGCAGACCAGCTTCCCGAAGAAGATCGGTGATGCAATCCTCGCCAGTTACGGCATTTACCATGTGATGCCTGAGGCCCAACCTGAGTACGATAATCTTGTACAAAGTCTTGTGCGTGACCCTGAACCTCACAACAACGAGACAGCGGTAAACGAGGACACAGGCGAGACTTACAAGACTGGTCGCTGGGTGATTGGCTACACTGTTGAGAGCAAGCCGCAAGATCAGGCAGAAGATGCTGTCCGCAACAAGCGTGACCGCCTACTGCAACAAACCGACTGGATGGCCCTAAGCGACAACACGATGACACCAGCTTGGGCATCGTATCGCCAATCGCTTCGTGATATAACTGCGCAAGAAGGCTTCCCATATAACGTGATCTGGCCCACTAAACCGTAGGAGTAACCCATGCTAGGATTTTCCCCTCTCGCCTCCGCTCCGTTAGGTGATGATGGGGTTGAGGCCAGTGTAAGCGTTAGCGTCCCAATCACCGGTCTCTCGGCTACTGGGCAGGTGGGGTCTGTCGCTGCCACGGGTACTGAAAATGTGGACGTCGCCCTTACAGGCGTAACGGCCACCGGCCAAGTCGGTGCGGTAACGGTCACGGCAGATGTAGTCGCCCTCTTGACCGGCGTAACGGCCACCGGAAGCGTAGGCTCTGTCGTTGTTGCAGCTGACGCCGTTGCCGTTCTTACCGGAACCACTGCCACGGGCGGGGTTGGTACTGTTCAGGTTGCGGTAGACGTTGTTGCCGAGACCGTCGGAGCAGCTGCCACCGGCCAAGTCGGCGTTGTGGATGCGGACCCCGACGCCGCTGTTACCGGCGTCGCAGGCACCGGCCAAGTTGGCACCGTCACGGCGGAAACTGCGGGCAATGTTACAGTGGGTGTCACGGGTGCGGCGGCCATCGGGCAATCCGGTGCAGCCTCTGTCGCAGCAAACGCCGCTGTTGCCCTCACGGCCGCGGCAGGTGTGGGCTTTGCCGGTGCGGTTGTAGCCATTGCAGCGGCAGATGCCCCCCTTACCGGCGTCGTCGCGACGGGCCAAGTAGGTGCCGTGCTTGCACGCGGGTCCAGCGTTACGCCGCTTACCGGAGTAAGCGCTAATGGCGCGGTGGGTATTGCTTCGGCGATCGCAGATGTCTCAATCAACGCGATTGGTTCTTCTTCCGCGGGCCAAATTGGCACCGTTGTTATCGAAGCTAATGCCGCTGTAGGCCTTACGGGTGTATCTGCGGGTGGCGAGGTTGGCATAGCCGACGCAGACCCTGACGCAAACGTCACAGGCGTCGCAGCCTCCGGCCAAGTCGGCACTCTTGCGGTTGCCGCTGACGCAACGGCAGACGCCGTCGGCGTCAGCGCAAACGGTCAGGCGGGCACCGTTGTTATCGAAGCTAATGCAGCTACAGTTGCCACAGGTGTCTCAGCTACGGGTCAAGTCGGCGATTTAATTATCCCCAACGTCGATGTGTCCGTCACAGGCGTGACTGCAAACGGCCAGATCGGCGAAGTCCTATTCCAAGACGTAGATGTCCGGATCACAGGCGTCGCAGCCATAGGCGAAGTGGGCACTCTTGCTGTCGTAGCTGATGCCAACGCCGTCATCACAGGCGTTGCGGCACCGGGTGAAGCTGGCACCGTTGCTGTCGTAGCGGCCGCGACTGCCGCTGCCACGGGCGTTGAGGCCACGGGCGAAGTTGGCATAGCCGACGCAGACCCCGACGCTGCTGTCACGGGCGTCGCTGCCACAGGTGGTGTCGGCACTCTTGCTGTCGTAGCTGACGCTAACGATGTCGTCACAGGCGTCGCAGCCATAGGCGAGGTTGGCATAGCCGATGCAGACCCCGACGCTTCTGTCACAGGCGTCACCGCCACAGGTGGTGTCGGTAGTCTTGCTGTCGCAGCTGATGCCAACGATGTCGTCACAGGCGTCGCAGCCATAGGCGAAGTGGGCACTCTTGCTGTCGTAGCTGATGCCAACGCCGTCATCACAGGCGTTGCGGCACCGGGTGAAGCTGGGGTAGTGGTGGCACTTCCGTCTATCGAGGCGCCGGTATCAGGACTCTCTGCCACAGGAGGCACAGGGTCCGTTGACCTTACGGGCACAGCGAACACAACACTGGTCGGCGTGGCATCCACGGGGCAGGTCAACAATGTCGTAGCCTTTGCTTCTGTCATCGCGGTCGCTACAGGCTCCGAGTCCGCGGGTAGTGTTGGTGCAGTAACCGCAACGGGCGCAGCGGTCGGTTTAACGACGGGCGTGGAAGCCACAGGCCAGCCGGGTGACGTCACTGTCACCGGCACCGCGACAATTATTCCGATCGGCGTTTCAGCCACGGGCGAAGCGGGCACGGCGCAGGGCCTCCCCTCCATCGAGGTTCCCGTCACGGGCGTCTCTACCACTGGAGCGGTCGGCACTGCGCAGGCTGCTGCTGGCGCAATCGTCCTTATCGCCGGCGTCTCTGCCGCCGGCCGCACAGGCCAAGTTATCATGTGGGGGCCGATAAAGCCCGACCCCGGCAATGTATGGACGGATGTTGAACCCTCTGATATAACAGACTGGACCGGGGTGAACCCCGACGCCGGAACCATCTGGACTCCAGTCGCAGCGTAAGGACGAATCATGCCAAGTACATTCACGAACAACGGCGGGATCGAGCTGCCGGCCGACGGCGAGAAAGACGGCGTCTGGGGTGACGTGGTCAACCTCAACATGCAGATTGTCGACCGCCTGACCAACGGCGTCGGCGCTGTGTCTCTGACCGGAACCACGCACGATCTCATTACGGCCAACGGTGTTTTGTCCGATGGCCAGTATGCGCTCGTTGTTTTCGGTGGGTCTCCCTCGGGCACAAACACGGTCACGATCTCTCCGAACGACGCCGAGAAAGTATACTTCATTCGCAACGCGACGGCCCAGAGCGTCATCATGAGCCAAGGGTCGGGCGGCAACGTCACGATCCCTGCGGGCGCGGGCGCTATCGTCTACGCCAACGGCGCAGGCATCGGTGCAGCGGTCGCAGACCTGACGGCTACGTTTGTTCCTGATCTGATTTTGGCCGGCGTGACCGCGTCAGCGGCTGAACTGAACTCGCTGGCTGGGGCCACACTCGCAGTAAACGAGGTGGCTGCCACAGCGGCAGAGCTAAACTTGCTCGTCAATGCAACGCTCGACTTGGGCGACGTCACTGCTACGGCAGATGAGATCAACATCTTGGACGGCGCCACACTGAGCACCGCGGATCTGAACATCCTCGATGGTGCCATGGTATCCACCGCCGAGGTCAACCGCTCGGTTGGCGTCACGTCCCCGATCCAAACGCAGATCGACAGTAAAGCACCCATTGCATCTCCGGCCTTTACCGGGGACGTTACCCTAAGTGATACGGCCCCTGAGTTTGTGCTGGTTGATACCAATGGGAGTTCCGGCCTTAGTCAGACAGCGATAGTCCAGAACGGCGACCAGCTGCAGTTCGAAACCCGCAACAGCGCGGGTGTGTTTGTTGGCCGGGATTATGTCATTGAAAAAGCGTCCAGTGGGGCCGACAACCATATCTTCTACCTCAACAACACAGAGCGTTTCCGCATTACCACCACGGGCGCTATTGGCTTGAACGGTGAAAACTACGGTTCCTCGGGGCAAGTATTGACCTCGAGTGGGATCGCCGCAACACCATCATGGCAGTCAGTGACAACTCCGGCGGCGTTTGGGCGAATCAACACCAATAACAGCACGAGTGCGAGCTACAACATAGCAAGCGCCGATTGGTATGGAACAGGAAAATGTCGCGTAACCTTTACGACCAGTCTAGGTACTAGCTCTTATGTAGCAACAGTGTCGCTAAACAATACCTCCGCAGGGGCGCCGCTGATCGTGTGGGCCTACCCGAGCATAACGGCGGGGGGCTCATTCGTTGACGTGTACGTAAAAAACACGGGCGGCGCACCCGTAACCGCAGCATTCCAGATCGTTTGTTTTAAGCCGTAAACCGGAGTAACTAAATGACTCTCACCCCACTCAGGTTTAAGCCCGGCATCAATCGCGAGATCACTCCGTTCGCGAACGAGGGCGGCTGGGTGGACGGCGACAAGATCCGTTTCCGTGAGGCGTACCCCGAAACTATCGGGGGGTGGTCGAGTTTTAATAGCCAGACGTTCCTCGGTACGGCGCGCTCCTTGCACCCTTGGGTGACGCTCACAGGCAAACAACTGCTGAGCCTCGGGACAAACCTGAAATACTACATCGCCGAGGGCGGGCAGCCCCTAGATATCACGCCAATCCGGCTGACGACCGCTGCAGGTGCGACGACCTTTGCCGCCACGACGGGGTCCACGACGATCGTGGTGTCCCACACGCTGCACGGGGCACGTCTTAACGCATTTATCACGTTCTCAGATGCAGCTAGTCTTGGTGGCGATATTACCGCCGATATCCTGAACGCCGAGCACCAGATCACACGTGTTATAGATACGAACTCGTATGAGATCGACGTGGGCGTTGCAGCCACGGCCTCCGACACAGGCGACGGCGGCACCCTGACGGTTGCGGCGTACCAGATCAACCCGGGCCTCGACACAGTGACGTTCGGTACCGGCTGGGGGACTGGTCCATGGTCGCGCGGCACATGGGGTTCGAGCTCAGACACCTCGGTGACGACGGGGCAGCTACGCATCTGGTCGCAGGATAACTTCGGCGAGAACTTAATCTTCTGCGCGCGGGACGGTGGTATCTTTTACTGGGACGCCTCGCTGGGCACTTCGTCCCGTGGCGTGAACATCGTGGACCTCGAGGGGTCACAAGCTGCGCCTACGGTCGCGCGACGCGTTCTCGTCTCCGAACGCGACCGGCACACTATTGCCTTCGGGTGCGATCCCGAGTTCGACCCCGGAGTGCAGGACCCGCTGGTCATCCGCTTCTCGGACCAAGAGAACGTGCTGGAGTGGCGTGCGCGGGAAACGACGACAGCGGGCGAGCTGCGCATCGGCACAGGCAGTGGCATCGTCACGGCCGTGCAGACCAAGCAGCAGATCCTCGTGCTGACTGATATCTCTGCCCACACCATGCAGTTTATCGGCGCGCCGTTTACCTTTGGCTTGAGCGAAGTATCGACCAACGTGTCGATTGCCGGGCCAAACGCTGCGGTAGCTGCTGGCGACAATGTGTTCTGGATGGGCAAGGGCGAGTTCTACGCCTACGCTGGCCAAGTGCAGCAGATGGACTGCCTCGTCAAAGACTACGTATTCTCCGACATCAACCTCGCGCAGATCGGCAAAGTGGCAGCAGGCCACAACGCTGCGTTCTCTGAAATCTGGTGGTTCTACCCTTCAGCCGCAAGCACCGAAAACGACCGGTATGTGGTCTACAACTACGCCCAGAACGTCTGGTACTACGGCACCATGGCGCGCACAGCGTGGATTGATCGCGGCACCTACGCGTATCCTCTGGCTACATGCCCGACAGGCTGCATCTTCTACCATGAGTTCGGCCTCAATGATGGCAGTATTAACCCCCCGATCGCCATCAACGCATTTATAGAGTCGAGTGCTGTCGACATCGCCGAGGGCGATCAGTTCATGTTTGCCAGCCGGTTATTGCCAGATATCACATTCCGTAAGTCCACAGGCACACCGCTTGCGACGTTTACTCTGAAAGCCAAGAACTTCCCGGGTGGCGCGCTGTTCGGCGATGATGCGACGACGACAGTACGATCTGCTACTGTGCCGATCGAGCAGTTTACGACGCAGACGTTTGTGCGTATCCGCGGCCGCGCTATGGCGCTGCGCGTGGAGTCTAACCAGACCGAGACCGCATGGCGCCTCGGCGTGCCGCGACTCGACATCCGCACCGATGGTCGGAGGTAGACTATGGCACAGAACCTCAACATCCCGTACTTTCCAACGCCGCCGGGGCAATACTCGCAGCAGTATCTCGCCGAAGTGACGCGGGCGTTCTCGCTATTTGCGCAGCAGTCTCGCGTGCCGGGCCCGGAGCGGGCCACGTCTCTGACGCTCACCACGAGTGCCAACAACGTCGACACAGGACAGCTGTCATACAACAGCGCCGAAGACACGATCGACCTCACGCATCTCAACGGCGTCACACAGCAGATTGGATTCGAAACCTTCATGCGGGTTACGAACGACACTGGGTCCACAATCCCGAACGGCACGGTCGTCGGCTTTGCCGGCGTCAATGGCGAGATTAAGGTTTCGCCGTACATCGCAGACGGCTCCGTGCTCGAGGTTTACTTCGTTGGGGTTACGACATTCGAGATGGTCGATGGCGCCACCGGTCCAGTCACAATATACGGCAAGGTGCGAAATATCGACACGACAGGGACCGACGTCGGAGAGACATGGCTCGCAGGGGACATCATCTACGCATCGCCCAGCACCGCAGGTGCATTTACCAAAGTACGCCCGACTGCTCCGCAGGCTGTCATCGTCGTCGCTGCAGTTCTCGTGGTGGACGCTACCGAAGGCGAAATCATGGTACGCCCAACAATCCCTATCGGGTTGGACTACGGCGCGTTCGACTCCACGACGAGCCAGACTTTGGCCACTGCAAACACGGCAACACCAATCACACTGCAAAACACACTCTTGGCAAACGGTATCTCGATCGGCACGCCGACATCGCGGATTAGCGTAACGCAGGCAGGCTTCTACCAAATAGATATGTCGGTGCAGTTCACGTCGTCTAGCGCGTCGGCAAAAACGCTGTACTTTTGGATATCCAAGAACGACACAGACGTAACGAATACGACACGGGTTTATACCGTAAAAGCAAACGGCGACCAACGAAACCTGTCCGCAACCTACCTCTTGCCTCTTTTGGCGGGAGACTACTTCGAACTCAAATGGGCCGCTACTGACACCGCGGTGAACCTCACAGCTACAACCGGACTGGCTTTTGCCCCAGACGTGCCAGCGGTGCTGCTATCAGTGGCGCAAATCCAACTTTAACCTACGGGGTTACAACGCAACATACCCGTGCTATAATCCGCGGAACACGACAAAGGAAATCGCCATGGTATTACCCATCATTCTCAGCCTTCTTGGATCTGGAGCTGCCGGTGCAGGTATCCTCGGCGGTATGAGCCCCCTCATTGCAGGTGCGCTCGGTTCAGGTATCGGCACTGCTGTCCAGACAGGAGACCTCGAAAAGGGCCTCAAGGCAGGTGTTCTATCCGGGATTGCTGGCGGGCTCGCCGGTAAGTTTCTCGGTGGCGGGGAAGCCGCGCAGGGTCTGTTAGGTCAAGGTGGCGCTTCGGCCACAGGTATGACAACCGCTGCGGGTGCGAACCCTCTAGCAGGCATGACCGGCGCTCAGATGCTGCCCGGGGCAGCGGCCGCTACTCCAGCTGCAGGTGGAATATCCGGCATGCTCCAAAACATCCCGAGCGGGATGGGGTCTGTGGGCACTGCGCCAACAGGTGTACCCATTAGCGAAATGATTCGCGCAGGACTCAACAAAGGCGCCCTATCAGGTGCCGGTATGGGGGCCGCGTATGGTGCAGCCGCAAGCCAACCTAGAATACCCTTCGCTGCGGAAGAAGAAGACGAATACATCCCGAGATCTGCCCCTATGCAGCGTGAGCGATACACGCCCCCAGAGGGATATCGTCCGGGATACGACGCCGAGTTCCAGTATTTTGGCCCCGCTAAGATGGCCAACGGTGGCATGGTGTCATTTACACCGACAGGGCAAGCCCCAATAGCCATGCAAGGTGGCGGTCTGGCGGATATTGCCGCTGCATCCGCGCCACAGGCAGCCCCACCAATGAACGAGAAAGCGATCGTCGAAGGTACAATCGCAGCCGTGCAGGGTAAGATTCCAGAAGAACAAGCGGCTCCGATCCTTGCAGCATTCGTGCAGGCCTACGGCGAAGAAGCACTCCGCAAGCTAGTTGATGATGTGCAGTCAGGTCGCGCGCCTCAAGGCGGCGAAGGTCCAGTACGCGGCCCCGGCGACGGTATGTCAGACATGATCCCGGCTCGCATGGACGACGGCAGCTCAGACGTTCTTCTCAGTGATGGGGAGTTTGTCATCCCTGCAGATGTCGTAAGTGGGCTCGGCAACGGCTCGACTGACGCTGGCGCTGCAGAACTTGACCGTATGATGGGTCGTGTCCGCGAGGCACGTACCGGTAAAACAGAACAGCCTGCAGCAGTTGCAGCGGGCGGAATGGTGCCAGCATGACGCATGCGTTCGACAGCCAACCATGGCGTCAGGCTCGGGACGCGCAGTTAATGGCGTGGCTCGGCGATGCTTATGCTGTGCAGTATGTACAGATGATCGGCGAGGCGAGCGAGTTTTTTGACGATCTGATCGACAAAGACAAACCCATCTCTGACGAGTGGATCGTCGGTATGATGTACAAATTACTGATAGACATGCACGTAAACCCGTTTTTCGCGCGGTTTAAGAGCGAGCTTGTGCCAATCATGTCAGTTGCTATAAATGCGTGGTTGGATGCAAACCAACTAGAAAAAGGTACCGATACTCAGGTAAGTCGGGCCTACGTACTGCGAGACCTCACGCTCGAAATTCTGCTACACTCCATTCAGTTGGTGCGCGGGCGGGATTATATGCGGTCGGTCAGCTTGGCGGTGCGAGAGTTCTTCCTGCACGAATCCTTGGATGAATATAGGGAGTCCACGCTATGATGGGCGGAAGCAGTGCACCTACCGAACCAACAGACTCAACAGTCACAAGCACACGCATTACAGGGCAGTCAAAACCATACTACGGCCGACTCCTGAAAGATGCTGAGGCTATATATAACCCGATGGCCGAGTATGAGGGTTACGACAAGCCGCGTATCGCTGAAGCCGGTGCGGATCAATTGCGATCTGCCGACATGGCGCGCGGTATAGCCGGATCTGGCATTGCCGGACTCGGCGAAGCTATGGATGTGTCGAGGGGTAACATCGCTGCAGGGCAGCAGGTGGCCGCAGAGCAGCAACCATATCAGTTCTCCGGAGTGGATACGAGCGGCGGTCAGTTGAGCGACGCGCAGATGTTTACACCGCAAGCGGCACAACAATACATGTCTCCCTATATCCAGAACGTGCTGAGTCGGCAGATGGCTGAACAGCGACGTCAGTTCGACATCGGGCAAGGTGCAAGAGATACGCAGGCAGTCCAAGCTGGGGCGTTCGGCGGATCACGGTCAGGCGTAGAACAGGCCATGGCCGAAGAAGCGCTGCAGCGCCAGATGGGTGACACCTACGCCGGCGGCATGCAGAGTGCTTATACTGATGCCCAGTCTATGTTTGGTGCAGACCGCGCCGCGCAGATGGGGCGCGAAGAAGCACAGCTTGCAGAGCGGGCCCGGGCCCAAGAACTTGGCGCTTCCGAAGCAGGGCGAGTGCAGGGTGCGCAAGCAGCCGAAGACGCACGCGCTATGCAGGATCGGCTGGCAGCCCTTGGGTTCAGTAGCGACCAAGCTATGCAGATGGCGGGGCTCGGGGAGACCGCACGCGGCGCCGATATTCAGGGTGCGCAGATGCTAGAAGCTCTCGGTCAGACCGACGAAGCACGCAGGCAGGCGGGACTCGATATCGGGTATCAAGACTTTTTGCGGCAGCAATCATTCCCGATGCAGCAGCTGCAGGGCATGTCTTCTATCCTACAGGGTGTGCCGGTCGAAACGTCGCAGACGCAGACCACATACGCGCCGGCTAACACCGGACGTGAGATTATGGGTACCGGACTTCAGCTAATCGGCGCATATAAGGGGTTGCAGGGATGATGAACTTATTCCAGCTGCAAGAGCAGCTCAGGGACTTCTCCAAGGATCAGCTACTCAAAGAGATGCAGTCTCCGTCGGGGAACGCCCCGCCATTTCTGGTGATGACAGAGCTCCAGCGTCGATCTCGCATGGAGAACGCGGCTGCGCTCGACAAAGGTCCGCCCACAAGCACTGTTGCCCAAGACACAGTTAATGCTGCAGGTGTGCCGCAAGGTGGCATCGCCGATATGGCTCGCAGCTTGGCGCCGCAGACAGATATGACACAGAACACCGGCATGATGACACCACAAGCGGGTGTCGCCACGCAGGGTGCCGCACCAGTGCAGACCATGCAGGAGGGCGGCCTCGCTGGTATCAGTCGAAATGTGAGCGATTACTATAGTGGCGCCGCTCGCGATATGGCTATGGACCGCCGGATGGGCTCTGATGCGCAGTATACGCCCCCAGAGCGCGACCTTACTGAATTTTACGCTGCAAAAGCTATCGAGGGGCGTGCCACGCCAGAAGACCTCGCTCTGCTGGACCGCCAAGCGCGAAGTGCCGGCATGGAGACGGACGCGTTTATTCAAGCGATCTTGAATGGAGACCCCGAGGCCCCGCCTGAGCTTGGTCCACAGACGATGGACCAGATGATCGAAGGCCCGATGGCCGGACGTGCCCTCGGTGTTGGTCCCGTAGAGTTTAACGTCCCTGACCGACTTTTGCAGGGGCAGCGTGGTGCCGGTGCATCTGACTTTACGCCGCGCCCAGAAACACCTGCGGGGATTACAGGCATCGCAGATGCGGCCGCGCGGGTCCGGGCAGCGGAGCGCGCTGCCGAGATCGGAGCGCGTCGCGGACCACCAGAGCAAGCAGCCCCGGAACGGGGCGATGTTATCGACGTCAGCGATGGTATGTCTGCGGCACCCCTAGATCAATTCCTCAGCTCCCTGCCGATGGGGGACCTTACCGAAGGGCTTCGCCCGCGCACCGAACGTGTTGCAGATGCGGCCATGGACCGCCGGATCGGCGAGGACCAGCCGCAAGCGCCGATCACTACGGTGCCTACTGACCCGAACTACGGATACATCGACCCGAGGGTGGGATATCAAGGGCCCCGTCCGGCGTTTATAGATCGGGCCATAGAGGCTTTAACTTCGGGCTCTCCGACTATAGCGGGATATGAGTATCCGGAGAACTACGGCACGGCCGAACCGCCAGAAATGGCTACACTCGTACCTGCAGAAGACCTCGCAGCCATGACAGCTGACGAGTTACTACCAGCACCGCCTACCCCAGAGGTTCTCGCGCCAGAAACCCCAACAGGGTCGGCGACAACGTCCGGTGCCACGTCTGGCGCCACAAGCGGCGCGACAGTTGGCGGAATGCCGGTACCTCCACCGCAGACAAACGAAGATCGCATGTTGCAGCAGGATAAGTGGCTTGCACTGGCGCGCTTCGGTGCGGCCTTGGCATCATCGCGGGCCCCTACATTTGGGCAAGCAGTCGGTGAAGCTGGGCAGGTCGGCCTCGACGCGCTAAGTCAAGCACGCCAAGATTTCCTCGGTCGAAAGGAAGCCGCTGACAAGATGGCCTTGGCCCGCGCCACGCTGGCCGCACGAACTGCTGGACGTGGTGGCGCAGCCGCAGAAGCTGCTCCGAGGTTTGGCCTGTCTGCCGCGCAGGCGCGTGCTCTGGACCCACTGAACGACGACATTTCGCGGCTCGAGCAGGCGCTGCTGAACGCCGAGGATGACGCCGCGGCCTCTGAGCCGTGGTTCGGTTCCCCTGACGAGGAATTAGTCGGGGCAGCAAACACAATCCGCGACAAACTCGCGACACTAAAGCTGCAGCGCGAAAACATCGTGCGCTTCGGGGCGGGCTTACCGACCACGGGCGGAGTTGTTGCGGGTGGTGGCAACGTCGGGTATGATGTCAGCGACTAACATATAGAGGCCACCATGGGCGAATATACGATCCCCGGATTTCTCAGCGGTAAGAATTACCGCTTCACGATCGCTGGGGACCAGCCGTCGCCCACAGAGATGCAGCGTATGCAGGGTATTCTGCAGCGCGACGAGATGGCGTACAAGCAGGAGTTTGAGGGTACAACAGGGATGCAAATCCCCTATGACCCGGAGGCCGGCACCGCTATTGGTCGCGGTCTCGAGCGCGGCATCCCACAGTTTCAGTCTGCATTAGGGAGCGCTGCCGGCGCTGCCGGGCTTGAGGGTGTCAGCGACTACCTAAAAGATGCCGCCCGCGACCGCCAACGAGCCACTCTCGCCACTAACCCAAGTGTTATGGAGTCCTCAGACTTCCGCGACGTGCGCGGACTATCTTCCGGTCTGACCTATGTCGGCGAGCTGATCGGTGAGCAACTGCCGCTGATTAGCGGCACCGTTGCCGCGACCGGCGCAGGTATGTTGGCTGGGGCGTCTGCCCCCGTGGCCGCAGGTCTCGGTACGATATTAGTTTCCTACCCGCAGTTGTTTGGTTCCAACATCCAGCGACAAGAAGGTGAAGTCGCTGCCGGCAATCTCGCCGCTGTGGACGTCCCAGAGGCCGCACTCACTGCGATCGGTCAAACCGCACTTGAAGCCGCGTCCAACGTGTTGCTTGTGGGGCAGGCGGGTAAAGGTCTTGGCCGTGCGCTGCTCACGAACATCCCTGCGGAAGCCGCCACTGAGGTGGGGCAGCAGGTGCTCGAACGGAAGCAGGCCGGACTCGACCTCGATTCAGAAGACGCCTACCGCGAATACCTCGACGCCGGTGTTGCCGGTGGCACATTGGGTGGTGTGTTTGGTGCCGCAGGGGCGATGGGCGGTCGTCGCCGTACGGCAGAAGAAGACGAGCAGCTGCAGCTCCCCCCGCCATCCGAAGCCGAAAGCGGTCAGTTTGACGATGATCCTGTAGGGCAGCGGCCCGGCCCAGACGCGGGCAATGCCACAATAGTCGGCACCACGCGGATCACCAGCCGCGGCCTAAACGAAACGCAGGTTAGCCTCAGCGACGGGAAGAAGATAATCCTGCCCGGCGACGCCACGCAGGCAGAAATCGACGCGGCCGTAAATGCATACCGAGCGTCGGCACAGGGGCGCACACCTCCACCGCCGGCACCAAAACCGCCGTTTGACCCTGACAGCGTAGAAGATGCGGAGGTTGTCGCCGACCCCGTAGACCTTGGTCCACTACCTGACCCTGCGCAGCCGATTACCACGGAAACGCTAAAGGCTCTCGGTATCCCCGAAGCCGCACGTACGTACCGGCGGTTTGCGGAGGGGGCTCTTTCACGTGCTGACGCAATCAAGCAACTGCAGTCATTTGTCGATGCCGCAGACTTTGACGGTCGCCCTGACCTTCGGGCTGCGTCGCAACGTACGCGACAGTTTATTGGGGAACTGCGGAAGGCTGAGTCGCAACCTGCACCCATACCGGCACAAGAACCGACGCTATCTGAGGCCGACGCATTTGAACTTGCTGCTGCTGAGGCTGATGCGGCGCGTGCAGCGGAAGCAGCAGACCGCGCCGGAGCCACTCCCGCGGCCAAAGCCGACGCAGCCAAAGGCGCGGCACAGGGTGAGATGGACCTTGGCCCCGTCGCCGACCCAGATGCAGTAGTTGAAGAAAGTGCAGCTCCCACGGCGCCGTCGCGCCCTACACTCAAACCCATACCGTTTGACCAATACGCCCGCAAACCGGGGTCCGCCGAATTACTACCCGGTACAAATGTACGGGGTGAAGCCCCGATAATCGACCTCGGGGGCCGAAAGATCGTGCTCCGCGAGATAAATGGTGTACAGGTGCCGTTCTACTTGAGCTCTGGGCGGGCCGGGAAAAAAGATGTCCCCGCCGGCAAGTGGTACCCCATCCTCGGGATCGGTGCCGACGGGTGGATAAACAAAGGGACCCAGCAGCAAATTGCGGATTACTACGGTAGCCCCGAACTGCGCAATGCAGCTCAAGAGCTGGATGCCACCATCGGTGATATTCGCGAAGACACCTCTATACCTAAAGTGAAGCCTACCGGTGCGCATATTGATGCCATCAATGCGGGGTTCACGCCGACAGAGAACCAAACGGCAGATACAATAACCACACTGAACCAAAACCTGCAATCGCTCCTCGACCGTATAGGGGAAACACCAACACCGTCGCCAAAGGAGCCCTCCCCTCCCGCCGCGACAGTGGAGTCGGAGGCGACTGCAGCGCCTCCGACTCAACCAGAACAAGCAGTTCTTGCGGATGCCGTTGATATCCCGCTGCCAGATGG
>Ga0196887_1000159_pt1 | contig 33168 bp, 49 predicted proteins | sample VirMetDEL_Mar_31_FD_169094 | JGI IMG/M metagenome (GOLD analysis project Ga0196887, IMG submission 169094) | Aqueous microbial communities from the Delaware River and Bay under freshwater to marine salinity gradient to study organic matter... | ecosystem: Environmental > Aquatic > Marine >... | reverse complement strand
GCTCAGGGGTAGTTCTTCTAAATACTGCGTACTGAACCAATCCTTGCGTTGGAACCCCAACAGGTTTTAAGAAGATATTACCTGATAATTGAACTTTACCTGCGCCAATAGCAGCAACCGTAAACTCAAACGCTCCAACATCATCACCAAACACTGGTCTTCCTTCATTAGGCTCGGCTTCTGCTACCATTCCAATAATGTATTCCTGAAGCAAGTCTTCATTTCTTGGGGCAGCATAAGATAAAGGTGCTGATGTTCTAAGAACTCCATTAGGCCCAATTACAATGCCGCCACCACTAGGGTATTTAGATTCTAGTTGTCGCTCTAAAGTATCTGTTAATACTGACTTACTAAGCCCACCAAGCTGGGAAATTCCCATGAGGTCCAGAGTGGCAGCCTTCATTGCGTCTACGGCTTGCAGAGGCGCGTCCTGAATGCCATCTAGCTGAGAAACGTAGTCTGGCAGCGAAGAGCCAAGGAAAGCCTCTACACGCTCTTTATATTGAGGGTTACTTTCAAACTCAGACTTAGCTTTAAATGCTCTTGCAAGAAACTCTGGATCAGAACCCATACCGCCCCTAGCGGAAGCGGCTAGATAATCAAGCATTGCAATTTGATCTTCACCTAATGATTGCATCATGACGGACCGCATACTTGTTCCGGCGTACTCATAGTCTCTAAAGTTTGTATAGTGAGATAAAAGAGCGCTAGGACTTCCACCTAAGAAATTACCCTTAGCAAAAGAAGACAGTGACTCATGCAAAGATTGAGGCATTACAGATAAACTACCAGTAGCATTTAGTATTGCTTGACCTTGCTTTGTTTTCATTAGATTTGGATCAGACCAAAGTGAAGAAAGCAAAACACCTTGCGGTAACTGAGATTGCAAAGCTTTTTCTACAAGCTTACGATCAGTCACGCTTTCTGGATCACCTTGACCTTGCTCAATGCGTTTGAGGTTTGAAAATTCCTTAGCACGTTTTGCTGCTAAATTCCTGCGCTTTGTTGCAGCAGTGGCATTTGTATTAAAGTGAGTTCTAACCTCGCCCTCACGCCCAGATTTTGCTGCATATTGTCGAGCATCATTAAGTAAAGCAATTTGATCTGGCCTTAAATTATTAGTAGCTTTTCCACCAGCAAGATATGTAGCTGCATCTGTCGCGCTTTCTTCTGATGGGTTCTTCTCAAAGTATTCGCTTACTTTTGCTTGCGCTGCAGCAAATTGTATTTCTTTAGAGTATGACTCTGCTAAAGCTGGAGTAATATTTTTTATCTTAGAAATTTTTGTAGCCATAGATTGGGCTTGCTTCCCTACAAAAGCACCACGCTGTCCTTTAAGATTGTTAATTTGAAACTGAAAAGTTTTAGCTTGGGATGCAGCACCAGCTTTATTGTTGCTATCAATATACTTTGCAGTAGAATCTCTGTAAGAGCCAATGAAAGGCAGAAAATCTTCTAGGATTTTAGGATCAACCTTAGAATCAAGACTGATTAATGCTTGTAGTGACTGCTGTGAACTTTGTGGAGCAAGCAAAGGATTTTTATCAAAGATAGCTTTCTCAAGCTGATTCGTTTCTTTCTTTGACAACCCACTAACGGCGCGAAGCATTAAGCCTTCAACTGTGCCATCCAGAATCTTATCACGATTTTCAAGCATTGTCTTAGATAAATCTGACTTGCCATCTCGTAGTGCATTGCGCGCAATGTCGGTGTACTGATTGTACTTGTCTACAGAATAAACTGCGATGGTTGCTGGTGGTACTCTAGCATCCCTCGCTATATCCACCGCATTAGAAATAGAGGCAATCATATTTTGCTCCATATCAAATACGCTTATTGCTTCAGCAGCTTCTATCTGTCGAACTTCTTGAGCCTGTATTACATTAGCTCTTTGCACTGCGTCAGAAAGCAATCCATCAGAAAACTTCTCTAGTTGAGAAAGAGCACTATAGTTAGAACCCATTTCTATCATAGCGTATGCTACATAAGAAAACTCTTTTGGCACTGATGCAGCGTTCTGAGTGCCGATTGCTTGTTGCAAGAGTTGTAAGGTTTCAGGATCATTGGTTTTGTTTGTGGCGTATCGAATAAGGCCACGAGTAACTGCAAGCTGTTTGCCTTCACTCATACTAGACAAAGCACTGCTATCAAATAATCCAGAGTTAACACCATCATTAACAGTGTTTTCAACTTGTTGAATAAGCGAATTAGTTTGTGTTGCCCCTTCAAGCGCAGACGGACCTATTTGTGCTATTAAACCCTCAATGCTTTCATAGCCATTCTCTACGGCTAGAGCTTGTGATGTAGCCGCCGCTGTTCTTTCTCTACGGATTTGTGCAGCCGCAAGATTTGTTTTTGTAGCGTTAAGGTAAGTTGTTCCAACATCCTGAATGTAAGTTTTAAAAGAACCTTCAGCCTCATTTGACATTGCTGCCATATAGTCTGACATTTCTGTTTCATACAAAGAAACGCCATTAGGGTTATTCTCATACTTTACAGAAAGTTCTTTAGCTTTGTTTTGTATTTCATCATCATACGATTGTTGAAACCTACGCATAACAACACGTTGATACGCTTCAGTCGCAGTTCTGCCAAAGCCCTCTGGTGCCACAAATGCTTCTGGCTTTCCAGTTCTAGGATCAATTGTAATTACCTGCTCGCGAGTAACAGCCGCTCCCGCTTCTGTCCCTGTCTTCTCAGCCTCTACAGCAGCCATCTTAAAAAAATCACCTGCAAGCTGATTAGCGCTATTGGATATTGCCTCACCAATAATTCGACCGCCCTCAGATGCGCGAGCAACCCCAACAGGGCCAATCTTAAATTGTCTTTGCTCTCTGATTACAGCCATTTTAACACCTTAACCCTTAGTTTGATTGTAGGAACTTATTCCATTTACTACCGTGGTAAATGCACCAATATCTGCAGCAACCTTTCTAGCTCGGCCTTCTATGCGAGTTGCAGCCGCTTGTTGCTGTAGCTTCATTCCTTGAGCCATGCCCATAAAGTCAGAGCGAGCTACATCATCAGTAGCAATTTGCTTTTGCCTATCAAGAAATGCCCCAACACTTCTATCAGCGCCACCAATGTCACGACCCATTGCGGCAAAAGAAGCAATGTTAGCAGACAGGTTAGACCTGTATTGCTCCATTCTGTCATTGCTACGCTGCTTTGCTTCGGTGTCACTAATCTTTTTCTGCGTCTCAATGTTGTAAGCATTTAAGTAAGCAGATTTTTGCTGCGCTTTACCAGCGGACCTTTGATAAGAAGCTCCAACCAGTGCTAGAATAAGTCCTGCTTCTGCCGACATTAGACTACTAACTCCACTATTAAGCCATTAACCTGCATTGCTAATGGATCATTTTGTTCAATTGTTACTTTAGGGTCGCGGCTATAACCAAGAACTCTAAATTCTTTTTTGCCAGTAAACTCAGTCTCAGTAACAAGATTATGCCCGTTTACCTTTAGAGATCGTGTTTCCTTTAAGTCGAGAACTATATTTGCAATTCCGCGAACCTCACCAGTAGCAGGGCCACTACCCATGTTAGCATCAATTGGGTTTGTAATAATCTTAGCAGTAAACTTCTTACCAACATAAGCGTGAGTAAAGCCCAGCCCAGAGTAAAGAGTTAAGTCTACGTCATCACCAGAATCTACAGTAAAAGAACCGAGATGGGACTGACCAGTACCGTCAGTAACTACAACATCAACAGTATCACCGCTTGAGTACACTGAGCTTACATCAACTTTATTTGCAGTAATCGCTCCATACACATAGAAGTCTAAACCAATTTCACCAGAGAACTCACATAACTGCAACTTGCCAGCAGAGTTATAAACATTGGCAAACAATCTATCTTCGATAGCTACAGTAGAACCAAAGTCTCCATTCGTAGTTACTCTAGTCCATGAAGCTTTCTTCTCAGCCCTATTAGATGAAAACAAAGTCATCTCTCCATTGCCACTTGTTAATGCAGCATAGGAATCAGGAAAGCCAAATCCACTATGAACAACAGACAAATACTTAGGGCTATTTATTAAGTGCGAAGAAATCGTAGAAACGGCAGTGGACGTATAAGCTTCCTCACTGTCTGTAAAAAGAAACTCTCTGATAATCTTACCATTGCGCTGAGCAAAGATTGTTGCGCCATCAATAGGCATAGGTTCAATATGCTCACACCCGTATGGTGTTTGCTTTCTGATCTGTACGTTTGTTGGCGTAATGGCTTGATTGAGGTAAGTAGGAACATACAGTTCACTAGATGCAGTAAAGATTTGAAGGTCTCGGTTAGAGACTAGATACCTTATTTCGTTCACATCTCCTGTAGCTGCAACTAAAGAAATAGCATCATCATCAGCAGCATCACCTACATCAAAATTAAAGAACCTACCTATTTTGCTCATCCAGACATTATCGGGCTGTGCTATTGATCCACCAAAGACTAACCGATTCTGATGGAACTCAACCGCAGCAGGATAACCTCTTTTTGCTGAAAGAGCTTGCTCATCCCATTGGGTAGTTGGGGCGTGGGTTGTAATTGTAACCTGACCTCCACCATCTACTGCGCTGGAAGCCGCGCCGCCAGCGGTAAAAGTGTAAGTATTCTCATCGATTATACCAGATACAGTTCTCGCACCATTTAAATTGCCAGTATTAATGCCACCAGTAGCACTAGCCCCAGCTATTACAATTGCTTCACTGCCAGAATAACCGTGATTGATTTGGGTTACTTCAACAGTCGTACTGCCATCTATAGTCCTAAACGGATTTAAAACTGCAAGTCTAATAGAAAGCTCATCAACAATATCACCAGTAGCCTGAGTAGCAGACTGAACGCTTGTAATTAATATTTCGTTCTGATCGTATCTAACAATAGTCCCAATATGAAGAGAACTAGGATAGTTCCCGCCTGATATGCCACCAGTAAGATCCCAATAATCAGCGCTTGTTGTTAGAGTTGCGCCAGTACCGCTTGTTTTTGAGGGATCAAGAGTAGTGCCATGAGATTGAAACTGTGCGTATGGCTGAAAGGTAGAGCTATTATCTGCTCGCTTATCAAAAGCAAAAGTGCTTATTTCAAACGCAGTAAGGCTAGTTCTAGTTAACATCCGTGGAGCAAAAAGTGGGTGGCATATAAACTTAACGTCACCATACTGAGCCGTTGTATATTCTTGCAAATATTCCTGATCAAAAGGAAGGGCGGCACTGCTTGTATCTGCTGTTAGTGTAGTAACTAAACTGGTGGTGCCATCTTCCACTCTGAAGCAACGAACTTTTTGGTGCTCAATAGAAATTATATATTCTTCATTCTCATCAAACACAAAAGGAAACAAATGAGACTGCTCTGGGTTTGAAGAGCTGTAAGTAATACCGTAGTCATAAACGAACTTTAACCCCGTTCTTTTCTTAACGGAGCCTTCAGTCATAACAACCATGTTTTCTAAACGTTCAGCCGAAGCTGCGTAGATCGGCGTATCAGTTCTCATTCCAAGGGAGTCACTGATTTCACCAAACTGAAAGCTGCTAATGGGAACTCGTACTCTTTGCATTAGCTGCGCCTTTCAGCAATAAACCTCGATGTATCTAGCTTGCGAGTTGTCTGCTGCTGAGAGTGCAGCCGCCGAGCTTGTACCATTTGAAAGTTAGCCTTTTGCTCCATTAACGAAGCAAGTTGTGAATCTCTTGCTACAGATACAGCAAGAACACCAGCCATCATATATTGAACAGCCGTGAGAAAGTATGGAGGCCAAGTAGATTCATCAGCACGAAATACGAAGTCAGCTATAACAGTATCGGTAGCCGTTGCATTGCAGAAAGCTTTAGTTCCATAGAGGTCATATTTTATATTCTGCTCATTGACTGTAATAGCACTAAGCATAATGTAGTCTGCTGGTAATTGATAAGCAGCATCCCATCTTCCTGTTGGCGCTTCAGTTAAACGATTAAGAACAGCTTGATCAGTTGCAAATCTCCAACGTGAATTGGTTAAAGCAGACCTAGCCATATCTTCATACATAGCAGAGCTTACTGTTGCTTCAGCAGTGCCATCCTCAAAAGATTGAATCGCGTCACCTCCAATTAAGAGAGATGCGCGAGAGCATACTTTGATCGGTGTGTTTGCTACATCTGGCATATTGGTATGGGGGCCGAAGCCCCCAATCCTTTAGCTGTCAGTTGCTGAGATTGTATTACCGTCAACAACGTCAACCGCAGTGGTTGCAACGCCGTTGAAGTAAGTCAATGTAGCTACTGGTGTGCCGCCTGATGCTGAAATGACAAGGATAACGTCATTTATATTTAGCATTGGGTGGGCATCTTCAAAGTAATCTTCAGCACGAACGGTAGAGAATGCTTCTGTGGTTGTGTAGTGCCACAGAGAAACACCAGAAGCACCGCTCAAGCGTGTTAGATTAGCTGAGTTGTAAGCCATTGATCAGTCTCCTTAGTTGTTATCAAGAACTTCGTAGACACCAGTGGCGTCGATAACAATCGCGCCCATAGACATCATAGAAGTTGCAAGGTGTGAGACTTTTTCAGCAACGTAATTGACCTCAGTCTGAACATCAGCATTGATGCCAAGACCGATAGCTGAAGTGTGGTAAGCAAAGTTTTTGCCACCAGCTACAGCAGAGGTCGAGAATACTTTAAAGCCTAAGAACTCTTTCATTGTCATGCCACCTGCAAACGGCAGGTTTTGTGGCCCAACAAAGTCAGAAGATGCAAACTCATTGATTGCATACAGATCTGCAAATCCTTTTGGAGACATAGCTAGATAACGCTGTCCGTCCTCTGGAACATCTGCAGTACCCATTGTTTCAAACAATGAGAGCAAGTCAGCTTTTTCAAGAGCAGAACCTGTATCATGGATTTGAGTGCCACTAGCACCTGCATCCATTGCAGTAATCAAGATTTCATCAGTTTTACGACCAAGTGCAGCAGCAGCAGATTGCGCTACAGCTTGACGCTCGTTGATGTTGATCTTCAGTTCATCTAGCTTATCAATGTACTCTGGTGCATAGAAGTCGGCCATAGTGGCTTCGACGTTTGTGTGCGCCAGTTCCATTGGAGTGACATTACCATTGCGCGATTTAGTTGTTGCAACGCCTTTTCCAATTACTTGGAAGCGAGCAACAGACCCAGCGACATTGGTAGTACGAACAGTATTGCGAAGCTTAGAACCCATGCGCTGATATGCCATGTGAACTTCAGTCTCAAACTGTTTGATAAAGGCTTGGTCAATTGTATTGGCCATTTATACAGTCCCTATTGAGGTTAAAGTTAGCAACGGGTGTCCGCTCTCTCACGTCTGCAAGGGTATCCTTTCGGGCCTTTCAGTGCATTACGGGCCGTAATGAATCATCGTAAACATTGTTTTGTTTTGGATTGCAACGCACAAATTCAACATATTTGTTACCACCACTCTCAGTAACACCAATAGCCTCGAACCCTAACCAGCTTGACCAGTCCAGCATAAACGCATAATCCGCTAGGATTGTCATGCTCATATGCGTTTGAGTCTTGTCAAAAAAGTCTACCATCATACGCGATCCACGCGCCATTGCGATAAAGTTTTCCTTAATCTCATCAGAGAACATAGCAAACATTTGAGGAAAGTCCTGATCATCAGAGTGCCAAAGTCCACCAACAGCTAGGAAGCCACCGTTTCCCTTTCTAGCTATGTAGCATTCAGAAGACTTTTGCATTTCTTCAATTGCCTTGCGAACAGATAAATATCCTAGAAGCTTTAACTCTCTTCTATTTTCTCGGCTAAGCTTATCTACTACTTCATCTATATGGTCTAAGGTAAAAGGGGTCAGATAATACTGGCCCCTTTGAATGATCTTAACTTCCCTTGTAGATTTGCTGGTAGCCTTTTGTGACTTCATTGATAAAATGCGGGTCGCGCTCTTTCCAGTATCTAGGGTCATTCATCATCTCCCGAAGTTGTTGCTCGCTTGCACCAGCAGTAGCTTGAGTATTGTTGGCAAAAGAACCGTCCTTCATTGCCTCCATTATTGACTCTAGTGCAATGATACCTTCATGGCTTTCGCACATGCGTTCAATTGCTGGGAGCGCATCTTCAGGAAAGAACTTATTTGCAAACAGTGAAGCAGCTTGAATGCGATCATTAGCATTATCACCTAGCTTTGCTGACTCAGCTTCTATATCTGGCTCACTTCTAGAAATGGCTTGAGCGTACATCTCTATGCCCTGTTGAAACTCTTCTTGACCGTATCCGTTTTCAAACGCATGTTCAGACCACCACTGTAATAACTCACTATCAACAGCAGATTCTTCGTCAATAATGTCAGGCAGTTGATAATCACCAGCAGTTTCAGGGCGATCACCAAAGGCTTCGGCTTGAATTTCTTCTAGTAGCTTTCCTCGAATATCTTCTTCTTTACCGCCTAACTTTGACTCAAGCTCTTTATATGCTTTAGCTAAATCTTCGCCAGTATTGTATTTCTCAGGTAGCCACTCTGGTCTTTCGGATTGAGTATCTTCAGCAACTACAAAGTCACGAGGCTCTGCCGCAGCAGGCTCAGTGCTTTCTGATTCCATTACGCTCATTTGTTCTTACTCCTGTGTGAATGCGCTATTCTCTGCTCAATGAGGCCAACGATATAACGCTGCCCTTCTATATGTCGCAGTTCTTCAGTAGACACATTAGGTCCATTAACCATTTCAATGGTAACGGAACGCAAGTAACGCAGGACTTCTTTGCCTGTTGGCCCTTCGAATATTTGAGCAATGTTGTAGCTTACCTGTCGATCAAGATCAGCAGATCGTTGTATTCCGTCTATTCCGATATTAACCTTCTGGTTCGCCAATCATCTGTCCTTGTTGTTGCTGCGCCATTTGCTGCGCTAATGCAGCTATTTGTCTACGCTGTTCTTCATCACGAATCAAGCTCTCTGGCACACCAAACTTTTTAGCAAGGTGAATTGCTGTTTGCTCACCATCTACTAATAGCTGCAACATCTCAGGTCCAAACGCTCCACCGACCAGTTCAAGAAAGCGAGCAACGCTAGAAATGTCTTGATTAGATTGTGCTTGAGCTAGTGGTGAAACAGAACGAACTTTAACCTCACGTCCATTAACGCTCGGAACTTCAATTCTTCCTTGTTTCTTTAGGATGTAAATTACCCGTTGCAGTACAGGCTGGACCAATTCAGCTTGCAGCCTTCCGAATGCAGAGCCTATTCTTCTGGATAGGTCAGCCATACGCTCGGCTACTTCCGTTGCAGTCGCAGGAGTTTTATCAGGGTTTCCAAGCATATCATTATACAAGGCTCGCTTAATATTAAGACGCATATCACTAAGAACAAGTTGCGCTACATCAAAGCGTCCTGCCGCTTGAATTGGCTGAAGCCCCTGACTGCCCATAGCTTTTGGTATGATAGAACCCGGGACTAATTGGATGGTATCAGGGTTAATTACACCGTCATCTTCCATCTGGTAAATGCCAGAGATAGCCATCTGAGCGTTCTCAAGGATTAATTCAATGGTAAGATTGGTGGTCTTAACTGCGGATAGCGCATTAATTAACGGACCACGACCATAGATTTCCCCAGCGCATTTAGTCCAGCGAAAGCAAACAAAAGGATTTGACCCTATTCCAGACATGTCTTTTGAATATAGCAGTGTGTTAGTAGTCATACAGATTGCATAGTGCAGATAAGATTCTTGATTCTTTTTTGAATAATCCCTGCAGACAATCTCAAGTACCGTTGTCTCTCTGCCCTTGCCCATCATATTCATAACTTTTGGATCAAAGGTAGCGTTAGGATAGATAACAGAAAGGTGATCGAATAGAATCTTCTTTCTCTCTCTGTAAACGTGATCGATCTTATCGTCAGGGCCAGTGCTTAAAACAACGTGCGGCAATGGTATTGCTGTAAAGTTTACAGGGTTAATTGCATCGCCCTCTTCAACGCAAAGAACGCCAGTGCCTACAGCCAAATCCATAAATGACTCATGAACTTCCTGACTGAAATTAGAGTTCTGAAGAACCTCGAATACATATTCAGTAACTTCATCTAGCTCATTATCAATGGCTTCTCGTTCAGCAGCAGGTACTTCGCTGCCAGAAACAAGGTCAGCCCAACGAGCAAAGTTAGGAACTAAGCCAGCTTGTAGTCTGCTTGCAAACTCTTGAACGCCAACGACAGCAGTCTCATCAAATATCTTTTCGTCTCGGCGCTGTCCTGCTTCTTCGTAATAAAAAGATTCACGTTGAGGCAAGGCATACTCATAGCATTCCTCAAACAAGGGAACCCAGTTTTCACGAAGGGCTTTAGCCTTCTGATAGCTCTGGATATATTGCTTTGCAATTGCATCCATTAGCCAAACCTGCCCATAAATCCTGTGCCAGAAGCTCTAAACAAAGACCTGCGACCTGCACCACGACCACCGCGCTTGCCTAAAACATCAGAAATATCTTCTTTCTTTTGCATTGCGCGTCTATCGATCTCTTCTCTTTGAGCCATTTCAGCAGCTTCCCTTGCCTCTTCTGACTGTTTGATCTCTTCTTTGCTTGGTCCTGCCACCTTTGGCTTTGGAAGACACATGGAAACTCTCCTTTGTTTCCCTTTCGTAAGCACAAAAGGAATTAAATCTCAATGCACAAACTACATTCTTGCCCAAAGACTTGGCTTGTTTTTCTTTTTTGAACCCCGATTAAAGACATCAAAGCCACGTTTTGCTATTACTGCCTTTGCAGGTTTCTGAGATGCCATCAATGCTCTGCCCTCCCCAGCGCCTAGAAACAAATACTGAGCGGCATCATGAACGTGAGAAAACATATTCTTATCTGGTTTGTCTGCGTATCTTTCACCGCTTACCTCCATGCGCTTGTACGCATAGCCTCCTTCAAATCCTTTAATAAGAGTAGGGCAGCGACGATCTATTAATAGCACTGGCTTACCTTCAACCATTTTGGTGAGTTGGGAAGAGACAGCCTCAAGCCGAAGGTCAACAGAGTTGGAGTGCGTGGGGAAAGCCCTCAAGCCAGCGCCGCGCAGAATGTGGAACGGAGTCGATTCATCAGTCTGCGCTCTAAAGTCACCAGCGGGATCACCGTAAATAATGACATCACTGGCTGCGGCAAAGCGAGTTGACAGTTCATTCCTAAGAACTTCTGCAAACCTCACAATGCCCATATCAATTGCAACAACTTCGGATTGTAAGAACCATCTACCCCTTACTTTCTGTCCGAATACAGCAGCGGGAGTAAGCCCAAAGTCCACACCAACATATACAGGATGACCTGCAGCAACAGGTATTTCCTCTAAAGCAATGTGAACCTCTGGTGCAAACATAGGATAGACAGGCTTGCCATCTTGAATATGGCCCAGTCTGTTCATTACATACACATCAATCCAGCTTTTGGTCTTACCTTGAATAAGATTGGGATAGTAAGACTTCATCATGTTCTTTGTGTTCTCAGCCTTTTCATTAGGCTTGTAGTTTTCTATTTCCCCAGCGTTATTCTTATCTTCAACCATACCAGAGGGTTGCGTAAAGAAACGCCAGTTGTCTGGTTTAACCAGCATTTTAGCTTGCTCACGCGGTATATGATCCGGCACTGGAACTTCACCAGACATAATCGGCCACCAGTGATCTTCTTCGGGAGCATTTGTGTCAGCAATGACACCAGTCCAAGAAGGACCGCCATCGCGCATAGAAGGAAAACGACCCACGCGCATAGTACAGGCGTCAATAATACTCTTTGCAATTTCTCTAGCTTCATTAATCCATATGCCTGTTAGTTCTAAAGAAAGAAGTTTCTTAACATCTTCTGGCCTATCAAGAGCTAAGAATAAAACCTCAAGGTCTATGTCACCCTTTTGTATTCTATGAGTATATGGAACAGACCAAGTGAATCTGCCCCAGTCGCTTTCAGGAAACCAGTCGAGCCAAGTCTTAATAGTGGTTGTTCTAAGCTGTGGATTGGTATTACGAATGATAGCCCAGCGGCTTTTGCGAATACCATCTGGACCTTTTTCCTGTTGAATAGCGCGGCGAAATACTTCAACGCAGCAGCCAACAGACTTGCCAGAACCTACAGGACCGCGAATGCCACGAAAGAAAGTATCATCTTTCATAAACGCCTTGAGCACATCTCCGTCTGGTTTGTATTTAAAATTAATCATCTCTACTTATTAGACTTTTCTTTGAGGCTCCGCCCTTACGACTACGAGCTTTAGCCGCCTCAACCGCAGCGCTAATGTCTTTAAATCTAGGAAACTTTTTCCCAGTCCTGTCTTCATAATTCTTGGCTTCATTCCAAGCCTTGTCGCCAGACAAGTATGATGGCTTTCCTGTATCAGAGTTAAACCAAATTTGCGGTATATTCCATGCACCACCTTCTGGTGAACGCTCACTCGCTAGATATTCAGTGGCCTTACGGCCCCCAACTAAATCTATAGGCTTATGTATTTTAGGATTAAACGGAATTAAATCAGCCACAATACTGCCTCCCAAACCTCAACATTCTATCTACAGTCTCAGGAGCCATAGTATCAATCATCTTATCGCACTCCACATCAGTGGCAAAGTCAGCAGGTACATAAGTTAAATGCACCTTGCGCACTATCTGTCTAAGTACTTCCAGCTCTGCTAGGGAAAGGGTGGAAATAAAACTCACGTCCTATACTTCCTTACTTTATCGGCAATAGCTTTCGGTTGAGCCACAAACTGCTTACCCTTAGCCTTGCCCTTTCGTTTAGCTGCGGTTGTAGCTGCATATTCAGAACTACTAAGAGCAGCGATAGCCTTACTAGGAAGATAACGCTCACCAGTCTCACTGGACTTCTTGCCAGACTTGGTGCGCCACTTCTGTTTGCCCCAGTTAAGCAGCGATTTTTGCGATGCTTTCATGCTCTAACCAAATATATCCGCAGCCAAGATCATCAACCTTGCAAGTAAATTTAATGCTTCGCAACTGAAGCTCATCAATAATATTAAGCATCATGCTTACACTACAAAACTCAATCCTCATCTATATCCTCCACCAGCAGCCTTATACCGCTTTGCTAAGAGTTGCGCTTTTCTTGCCGACCACTTGCCAGCAGCAGTGCCTTGAACATTAGCAGCCTTTATTCTGTTGAACAAAGACTTTCGCATTGTTGGCTTTGTATAATTGCCAGCAGCATTAACCGCCATTTTGTTCCTCGCTTATGTTTCTTTGACTGCGAAACTTTTCACTAACAGTGCTTTCCATCTTCTTAACTTTCTTCAAAAGATTCTCGCGCTTTACACTTGTAACCATCTGCCCATCAGAAGTGCCAAGAAACTCCTTAACCTTTCGTCGTAACTTAGTTACCATAGAATAATCTTTGGGCATACTTTCTAATTGCTTAGAGAGCAACGAATAACGCGCATTCATTCTATTGCGAGGCGACTGACCTTTAGGCATTCTTTTTCTTCTTTAACGCCATAATCCGTTTCTTCAAACTGTCAGGCAAAGTATTTTGCGCCTTACTCAATAAAGACTTTTTAGGGCGACCAACCTTAGTTCCGTAAGTTCCTTTACCACTAGGCATTTATTTCTCCTCTCGCATTAAGACTTCTTTTTTTTCTTCGCAACTTTCTTTACTGGCTTGGGCGCTGGTACTGGATCAGGGCCACGAACAAGACGCCTAGCTGTCGGCAATCTAGTTGCTCCAGTGTAAGTATGATCCCCTAAAGTATGGGTTGCACCTTCATAAAGCTCGTTGTCACCATTCGTATACCAAGCCATTAATATTCTCCTAGCGTAGATTGAATTAAAGATCGGGGCTTCTTGCCCTTTCTTTTATAAGGCGTGTCTAGCAAAGGAGCCTCGCCGCGATTAACCTTCTGAGTACCTAACGAGGGAAGAGGATCAGCCTTCTTTTTCTCAACCTTGCTAAAAGCCTTGCTATAAGCCTTGCTCCTACCGCCAAACATATTCGTTCTTAAACCTTTAGGCAAAAGCTTGTTCTGGGTACTCTCTAGCTTCTTCATGCACATGGCTAACTCTTCCTATTCTTCCTAGCAAACGCTCTGGCAGATTCCTTACTACCAAATCCCCATTTCTTTAATGCTAACTTCAATCTAGTGGGACGCCCCTTGCTGTCTTCAAGGGGGCCAGCCATGCCTCCAAATCTAGCAGCAAAAGAAACTCGACGGCCATGAGTGCCGCTACCTTGAGGAGCCTTTAAATTAGAACCCTCCTTGCGCTTGAAATAAGCACGACCCGCAGCATTCAATCCGCCCTCTGGATTCTGATACTTCTTAGCAACCATGATTAACGACCAGTGTCATTCTCTCTAAGTGTACAGGTAGCAGTCCCACTCGTATAAGCACCACTCGCAATGCCAACACGATACTGTGCGCCAACAGGCTCATAACCAGCAGTCTCAATAGGAGCAGTAAACGTATCTACAGAAGCCCAAGAACCCCCACCATCAAAGCTGCGCTGAACACTAACAGTTCCCACAAACGTCCCTGAAATGCTAAGAGAAAAGTCACCGCGCAATGACAACGCTTCGCTAAACTGGTTCTCAGCACCAGCCGCCTTCGTTACTACATCCATATCAATCTCCTTTTATAGAACCCTATACCAAGAAAAATAATTATGACAATGCACAAACCTTTTGGAATAATCGTGGGAGTGAGGGACTATTACCATGTAACTAGCCGCTAGTTTTCCCCCCTACCCCCTAGCTGGGCTATGACCAGATGCAATTAACCTAGGTCAATAGTCACTCTTATGTCACCAGCCACCTGTACCTGTGATCTATCTATCGGTTTATAGCCAGCTCTATCCAGTAAATCCTTGCTTGCTTCGAGCTGAACGTACTCAGATTTAGCTCCAACAGCCAGTCTTCTTACAGTTCCAGCAGCTAGGGTAGCACTAATCCCAAATTCCTCATTCATCCTTTGCATCAAATACTGCTGCACATGAGGCAACTTCATAGTCTTGGTTGCAGTCACTCTTCCAGACTCGCCATCAGCATATCCAGCCAACGGTGCAGCGACTTTCAAGGTACATCCATTTGCTACGATGGTGTCTACTAACGCTGTCTGTTTTGGTGTAAGCTTTCTAAGTTTTACATCATTCATTAGTTACTCCTTACGGCCCCCCCTTCCCTCTTCCCCCCCATACAAACACCATCTTGGGATTGTCTGTCAATGGGTTAAACACACATACTATACGCATTGGTTCCAAACCTATACCTAATGGTGTTCTCAAAAGGCTTGACAGAAATACATACTAAACTGCCGTGTCAATCACGCTCGTATTGATAGTCGCAAGTCCGTCATTCTCCTAATAGTTATGTAGGCTCTGACCATCCCCGCACTCGTTTGTTCATTGCATGGCCGTCAAAACATTCGCAAGTATCAATTTCCCCTGCCCCTTCGGGTCATTCCTCGCGAGACAAATTGGTACTGGCGAACGTCAAGCACCCAGCAAGCTGGGCGTTTGCCTTCCTTGCATGAAGTCCTCGTTGCGGGGATGGCCCTCGCACAGAACAGGAGAACTAGGAAATGACTAAGAAGCTATCAACACTCGCGCAATTGAAACTAGATGTAATCAACTATCACAATCATGACATGAGCAACCCTGACAACAAGACTGGTGGCCTTGTGGTTAACGATAAGTTCCTCATCGGTCTCGCAAGAGACGCCTGCTACACTTCACACAACAGCCTTAACTTCAAACGCAAGCAGATCGCAGACTCACTTGCAGAGTATGACATCGCAGCTAAAGAAGAAAACGTCTACGCAATGGAACGCACTGAGCGCTGGATTGAACGCCTTACGCCTGAGCTTGACGAACTAGTCGATCGCCATAACGCAGACAAAGAAGTCTACGGAGTATTCTCTGGCGGAGAAACATGGCTCCCTAACAGAAAGCCAGCGCCAACAAAGGCCAAGCCAAATAACTTCAGCAACCTGAGAAAGAGGGTGGCGTAAGCCCCCTCACTACTGGGAGTCAGCAATGGCTCCCTTAATTAACTATTGTAACAGCTGCACACTTGCAGTAAGCTAACCTATGTAACCAAAGGAGAAGTACGCAATGACAAACTTTATCGACAGGGAGCAAACGCCCGTTATTCTTACTCTGCCACTCAAGCAAGTAGTGGAGCTTTCGAAATGCCTTAAGTATTTTGCTGAAGAGATCGAAGGGATTGAACAAGGAACTGAGTTCAACAAGTTTACAATCGCGCTTCTGCAAATGGACCTCGACCCTCTTGTAGATGAATGCAACAAGCTAATGAAAAGAGAAGGCTAATGTTAGATACAATTAGTTACATGGAAGTAGTCAATGACTACAACTTTGAAGTCGAAGAGCAGCCAGTGTATGACCAGCTTGGCAATGTCATCGAAGGACACAAAGCAGTTGTTCGATTAGACACCAATGAAAACCTTGGGCTTCACGGCTCAAGGTACAAGATCGTTAATCACCAAGATGTAGTTGACTCTGTTATCGACGGAGTGAAGTCAGCTGATCTATCTAGAGATTATGAAGTCTCAGTAGATGTTATGGAGAATGGTCGTAAGCTACGAGGAGAGATACTATTCAATGACCTAGTTGTTGAGCCAGCAGTCGGAGACTATGTTAAGTTCCGAGTATCATTCTTCAATAGCTACGATGCTAGTTGGTCTTTCTCTCAGCAAGCCAATGGTCTTAGACTGTGGTGTCTCAATGGCTGCACAACAGCAGACGCAGTAGCTCGCAGTAAGTATAAACACACCGCATCAATTAATGTAGAAGGATCAGCAGCCAAGGTAGTCAGTGGCCTTGATCACTTTATGAATCGCAAGGAAGAGTGGCAAAGGTACATGGCTACAAGCCTTGATCACCCACAAGTCGAAGACTTCTTTAAGAAGACTGTCTGCAAATCATTCACACGTCAGCAGTCAGTCACCAAGACCAATGAAAAGCAACTGGAAAACTTGCTAGGCATTTACGACAATGAACGTGCCAACTTGGGCAATAACAAGTGGGCATTATATAACTGTCTTACATACTGGTCTAGTCACACAAGCGAACTACGCTCCCCTCATAAGGCGCAGTACAATCGCGAAGTGTTAGTAAGCAACGCAATGAAATCAAAACAATGGTTGGAAATGACATGAGAATGAGTAAACAACACTATGAATTTATTGCAGATACAATAGGGCCAATGGTAAGTTGGCCCACCCATTTGCATTCAATAGCTGATGAGCTAGAGAAAACCAATCCTCGCTTTAATCGTGAGAAGTTTTTACAACGTGCAACCAAAGCTTGGGAAGATAACAATGAGCAGCCAGACATCGATGACACCATCCCTTACTCATGAGGTGTGGGTAGACTGCCCTGAATGCCAAGGCATAGGCACCGTAGAGAGAGATCGCTATGTGTACGCAAGCTTTGATGTAGATATAGGGCATATCGTAGAAGAAGTTCTTGATTGCGATAACTGCGGAGGCAGCGGCCAGATTGAATACGGTCACGAAGATTGGATGGACCTTGACAATGGACCTTAGATTGCTGCATTAGTGCAGTATGAAATCTTATCTTCAATACATAACAGACACAGCAAAGGGGTATAACATCTCTTTGCTGACCGCCTTCAAGGAAGCAGACATCCCAACGTCTACCTATTACAGAGCTATCAATAAAGTTACTGAACTTAGGTACGATACAGCAGTGAAAGTAATCAATGCTATCGAAAGACTTCACGCGATACAACAAGCCTGTGAGTATACCAAAAGATTACGAACTTCTGGTAAAGATGTTGACAGACGCTCGGTTAGAGCAAAGTTTAAGCCAAGAATCATTAGCTCATAAGATAGGTTGCACTGTATCACTCATCCACAAGTGGGAGTCTCACAAAAGACTGCCCTCTGGATTTATGCTGATGTGTTGGCTAGATGCTTTGCAATATGACATCCAAGTCACGAAAAGGTAACTCAATTACTTGCATTGCATGTGAAACAAAAGCTCATTTGTTTGTTGCAATACTTAAAAACAACAGTGGAGCTACCTACGAAAAGCATTGGTACATATGCCTTCATTGCTACAAGGAAGATAAATGGCAAACCGTAACAAAAATAAAGGAACTTACCACGAGAAGTGGTTCGTTGACTGGCTCACGAAAGCGAAGATCAAAGCGAAAAGACAGCCCCTCTCAGGCAGCTTGGGAGGAGAGTATTCAGGCGACATCAAGCTTGAACTCTTCGGACAAGAACTGGTGGGAGAAGTAAAGTACAGAGACAAGTCAGGATTCCCTAGTCCTTTTACAGTATTAGATAAGCGAGACATTGCTTTCTATAAAAGACGGACAGGAAGTCCGCAAACTCTGGTCATCATGAGCGGAGATCAATTCTTAACACTAATGGAGAATGTAAATGCCTTACTCAAAGGAGCAGATAGGTTACCAGAAGAATAAAGCAAGCAAAGAAGCTGCTGAATTTAATGTAGACGGCAAGCTTACAATCAAAGATCAAGTTAAAAAATACTTTCAAGATCAGTTAGAAGCTACAACAGAAGAGACAGCACTTGCTTTAAACCGTGCTGAAATTTCTGTGCAACCCAGAATATCAGAGCTTAAGAACCAAGGCATTCTTTGTGACTCAGGTCGCACAAAGATGGGCAAGTGGGGAACAAGCATTACAATCTGGGAATTAATCTAATGAAAAAACCAACATCAATAGGTCGGCATGTAGAAAGCAGTGTGTGGAATGCACACATCAGCAAAGCTACTAGCTCTAAGCACTACGCTAAAGAATACAAGAGCTATAGTTATGTGCTTGATGAATATCAGATCATGGCTGACCGCATTAAGAACGGTATGCCAGTAGGCGAGAGCTATCTCAAAGGTAAGCAAAAAGAAAAGTTGCTAGAAATTACCGATCTTACAGAGAAAGACTTCAAGAAATATCTTGAGTAAGCTGCATCTATGCAGTAAGATAACCTATATAATATAAGGAGAATACTATGGAACGCAAAGGTTTCATCGGTGGTTCCGACTGTGTAAAAATAATGCAGGGGAACTGGTTAGAATTATGGCAGATCAAGACTGGCCTTGTGGAGTCAGATGATTTGTCTCGCAATCTTGCAGTACAACTCGGTAGCTATACTGAAGACTTCAATCTTGAATGGTTTGAAATCGAGTATGATTGCATCTTGTCTAATCTTCAGCATGAATATGAATTACAAATAGGAACTGTTCCAGCCAAAGGTACAGTCGATGGCATATGGAACGGCCATGTAATTGAGGCCAAGCACACCAACTCCTATAATAATATGGAAGGTGTTATAGAATACTACATGCCTCAGATACAATTGTATGCACATCTTGCTAAAGCAGATGGTGCTTACCTCTCAGTAATTTTTGGCAACAACAAATGGGAAGCAGCTTATGTTGACCGTGACGAAAAGTATTTCGATTCTATGTGGGCAGTGGTGTCAGAGTTCTGGGGTTACGTTGTTCGCAAACAAGAGCCAGTTGGTCATGACGAACCGGTACAACTTAGCATTGACAAGATCGCGGTGGACAACATGGTCAAGCGAGACGCCAACACAGACAATAGATTTGTCGATGCGGCGGTCACGTATGTTAATGGCTATGAAAAAAACCGAGTGTTTGAGAACACAAAGAAAGATCTTAAAGCAATGGTTGCTCAGAACGAACGAGAAGTCTACTGCGACTACCTCACAGTCAAGCGAGACAAACGAGGGTCTTTACGAATAACACCTAGAAAGGGAGCCGCGTATCAACAATGAGCAATAACCTAGACATATGGAACAAGCTGTCCTCTTCAGACCCCAAATATCTGAAGAAGGTCAGCTTCGGTAGCCGCAGCTTCACCGCTATCGATCCACAATACCAAGTCATGAAGATGACTGAGCAGTTCGGACCAGTCGGTGAGGGCTGGGGTTGGCACAACACAACAGAGATAGTGCCTGTAAGCAACGGAGACAGCGCTGTGCTGGCGCATGTTACAGTCTGGCATACATCACCAGCAAATTCATTCGGCCCCTTCACAGGGTGCCGTAAGTTCTTTGATGCAGCTAAGGGTCGTATGGCTGAGGATGCACCGAAGATGGCTATCACTGATGGCCTAACCAAAGCACTGTCGCACATTGGATGTGATGCTGATGTCTTCTTAGGCAAGATGGATGGTAACAAGTACGATCAAGACAGTGGCAACAAGAGTAGCAGCAATAGCTGGTAATAATACAGGAGCCAGAAGCATGGCAGAATATGATGATACCAACAGAGGCGCAGCATTCACGCCGTTCCCAACTCAACAAATGATTCTTCAAGGCAAGATGAATGTCGAAGGCAATGACTATAAGATTGTATTAGTTAAAGACTCAACCAAAGACGGTAGAAATATTGTCGAAGTGTACCGAAAAATGGCTGTGCTTTTTGACAATGATAAGAAGGGCAATGATGCAGCCCCCGATTACTCTGGCCCTGTTGGTGAAGACAAACGCATTGCTGGATGGAGACGCATGAAGGATGGGAAACCATACATGTCTTTCCAAGTCAGTGATAAACAAGCGGGTGGTCAGCAGCAGCAACAAACAAGTTCTGTTCCTGATATTTCATTTGACGATGAGATACCGCCGTTCTAAACTAAAGGTGTTCTCCCTTTACACCAACTGGATGGCCTTCGGGCCGTCCCTTTTTTCAGGAGGAACTATGGAAACTTGGCACGATATGCGAGCAAGACAGCGCAATGAACAAGTCCAACAAATAAAACATTTATCCGCACTAAAGCTAACGCAAACGCAAGCAGCAAAATTGCTGGAGATAGACCTCACCACACTTAACAGCTTCATCAAAAGAAATGAGATTAGATGGGGCGTAATAATGCAGGGAAAAAAAGATGACAGACCCAACGTCACCAATATTTATAAGACTCTTCAGAAAAGTAGAGATAGTAAGAAACGATATGAAAGCATCAGGCAACAATAGATACCATGACCTCGATGAAATCCTTTCATTAGTTCAGTCTTTAAAAAAACATCTGGATAATAAAGATGAATAAAATATTACAATATGAACGTATGCAAGCTAAGCTAGGCAACCGTCCAAAGCTACCATGCGATAGACGCAGAGAGTATGTCAAAGATAAGCTTACCTCACAGCAAAAGATTATCTTGCAAACAGTAAAACAAATGCAGGAGGCAACAGCTTTTGACATAGTGAAGAAAAAGAATTTGAATGCTTACTCAGTATCAGCCCAGCTTTCACACTTGTTTAGCTCTAACTTAATTGAGAAAGTGAGACGTGTTCCTGCACCTAAAGCAAAGGACCGAAAAGGAAAGTCAGGTTCAGCAGATTGCTGGGTCTACAGAGTAAATGAAAATGCAACCATAGCGCAGTAGGCGGTCGCGGCTTTACACAGTAGTACACGGGCCTAACACCTACAGGTTAAGCATGGGTTTTCGTAACTTCTACCATGTGATTAACTATAAGGCTCACTGGATTAATTCTAGTGGGCCTTATTAACTATAAGCAAGTTGATAATGTGGGCCATCAATGAACGGACGTTTACCTTGTGACCGGCGAGTATCAATGTAACTATTCATTGCCTCTTCCATAGTTCCATCCCAATCTGAAATGTTAGGTATAGTCCAAGCAGCACCCCATAGAATTTGAATGCCACGCGCACGAGCAGAAGCTTTCATTGCATCAGCTAAATTATCATAGAGAGGCAGCGACCAGCTAACAGAACCACGAACATAAGCAAACAAATCAACAGCGTGGCCAAATCCATCAGCCTGCTGCAAGTGTTTACTTCGAAGCGTCTTGCTTGCGCCACTAGCTACTAAAGCTCTTTGTTGTTTCTCATCTCTCAGTCCACAGCCAACACCAAAGTCTACATCAGTAAGCTCTATGGCTCCCTTAACAACAGCAACTAAGTCAGGGTGAACACCACGAAGACGAGATAAACTTCTGTTTGATAATTTAAAACTCATTTCTTTTGCTCCACTATTAATCTTAACTGTTCCAGTATTATCTTTTGTTGCTCTTCTAAAGCAAGGTACTGCCTGTCTATCTCAGATAATTTAGGAAACTGAACTACCTTATCTTTTTCCAAAGAACCTACTCACTGATCTCATTCCTATGCTGGCGCTTACAATCCCACCTAATGCAATCTGATACCATTGAGGCATGACTTCTAAGGCAGCAAAACCACGAGCAACTATATCGTTTCCCCAATCCCCACAGAATGCTAAGATAAGCGGTATGCTAAAAAGCAATGTTATCCACTCATCCTTCCAAGAATTTTGAGTGCCACGTATAGCCTCAATGTCCCAATCAATCTCACCAGTAAGCTGTTTCTTTTTAATCTCAGCTTCGGTTAATTTGATCTGCGTCTTACCGTCTATGATAGATGTGGCAAGACCAGTAAGGCTACCTATAAGTTGAGCAATCATTTCTCATGCGAAAGCCATACAGCAAACGCCCCCGTCATTGCGCCAGTAACTACAGAAATTAAACTGGCTTGTTGTGTAGAAATATCAGGCATAGATAATGCCCACTCGATGCAACGTACATAAACTACTGTCATAACAAACATCATAAAGCGGGGAAGCAGTTTGTACTTTAGTATTTTTTCAAAGACTATTGTCATTAGAACCCTCCTTTAAGGCCATCTAATATCTCAGATAAGCTAGGTCGCTTATCCTTTTTTTCATAGACACAGCTAAATACTTTCGGGCATTCTGAAAAACTAAGCGTAGGATAATGGTATCCAAGCCCACCAAAACCAGCACTGAATCTATACACGCATACCTTCTGTTCGTTAACGTCAGTAAACCTCTTCCACAAATGACACTTCACATGAGTTGGATTAGCTACTCCCGCAAGCGTAGAAGCTATCAATAAAACTTTAAACATCTAAACCAACTTCCTGACAGGAGAAACTACCCTTAGCAGGAATACCTATTATAGCTACTGTTCGTTCTAAAAGCTCAATAGATTTTGTCAAACCTTCTTGATAGCATGCCTGTTTTGTAAGGAACTTTTTATTATTTTCAAACATAACTGCCTCACCATTTATAAAAAAAATAACAAGATATAAAGTCCAGCCTTCCATTATCGTATGCCTTCGGCTGGCGGTGGTGCTGTTTGTGTAGCCCAGATAACTGTACCAATGATTGCTATAATGGTGATGCCTATAAGAATAGAAATAATAATAATGAATATTCCCTGCACTGCCTCTCGCTTCTCAGCCTTAGCTTGGGCCTCAATAGCAGCTAAACGCTTGGCTTCTTTTTCCCTAGACCTTTGAAGCTCAACAATCTCAGTCCAGCATTCAGGGCCGAAGCGCATAGAGATAGCCATACGTGCTTCATGCAGTAATTCTTTAGCTAATCTAGCGTCAATAACTTCTTGTGCTGCTGAGCCAGCACCAAGCTGGTCCTTCATAGACATACCAGACTTATTAGCCCTTGCCTTTTGAACCTGCTTAGTACCTTCAAATAGCCCATCAACAGATTGAGCCATGTCGCTCAGAGATTTAGCAGCAGAACAGCCTTCCTTAATAGCTGAAGCACTTGCTTTGACTAAACTAATGCCAATTAAAATCTCTGCAACGGGCATGTCATCATCCCATCTTAGTTAAGATCGCAATCAGCATTAAGATTGTAGCACCAGAAGCAGACAGCAAGATTGCTTCAATTCTTTTAATGCGAGTAAACACCTCTTTAAACTGAATACGAACCTCTGTTTGAAGTGCTATCACATCCTTTTCCAATCCATCTATCCGTAAATGCGCGGAAGATACTGTGCGCTTATCCATTTACTTAGTCCTCTTGAGAGGCAGCATACGCAGCCTTAGCCTCATCTGTGAATACTGTGCCAGCAATGGCTGCAACGTCAGCATCCTCTGCTGAGAGATCAGCATCAGGCGTTATCACATGACGGTGGAAGTTTCGTGATAGTTCATCGTCATTCTCTTCAATGATTGTTGCTTTCCGTACCTGCACAACAGGGTATCCTGCTGCGAGGGTAAGAACCTCAATCTTATCGTTGATAGTTGTTTTAGTAAGAGCCATTTTTAAATCCTTATGCTGATGCGTATGTCATTGAAAAGGCAATACGGTTTGAGTTAGCACCAGTTGCAACATCTGCTGGAGCAACAACAGACATATTGCCAGTTATAGAAGCTCTTTTATATAGAAGTAAAAGAGTAGAATTAGGAGAACCTTGACCAGCACAAGGAACATCAGAACCCCAAGTAGTTGCATCAGATATAGCTGCGGGACAGCTTCCGTCTCTAGTTGCTCCAGTTTGAGCAGCCGAGGTAAATGGTAAACTACCAATACAGACAGCACCACTTGCAGAGCCAACAGTAACAGCATCAGTCCTTACTGTGCCATATACGGTGACAAGATTACCGACCTTAACGTATTTACCACCAGTAAATCCGTCATAAGTAACACTGGAAAAGTCAGTTCCACTTGTTGTTAGTGTTGGGGTGAAGATACCCTGTTCATAGTCATTGAATAGTTCACTTATGCCAGCGCCAGAGGTGGCAGAAAAGTCGATGCCTTTGCCTGATGTGCTAATAATGATGTTACCAGCAGACGAAGTTATATTTCCAGATGCGGTAACTGTTGTTGTATCTAAGGTATTGAACGAAGGGTTGCGACCAAAGATTCCACCGTGTTGTTTGATTGTCATGTTCTACCTCACAAGTATCCAGTAATTACTATTAGTAAACGACCTGCACTATAGGCTGCGTTTGATGTTCCTTGACCAACTAAATATAAATACTGATTAGCTGCTATTGTATTACCTCTAGCAATTGTACCTACAGAAAATGTTCCACTATTTATAACTTGAGTTTCAGTCAAAGCTGAAATAGCTGTATCCTCAACACCCGTAGCTTCATTAGCAGAATACAAATCAATATCAGCATCCCCTCCTACGGGGGCTTCTAAGCAGGTCATTGAAACACCTAGAATTGTTCCGTTATTTGCTGCTGTAATCTGTCCAAGATAAGCTGCGCCTGAACCATTTTTACCTATAATATCACCAGCAGTTCCACCAGATTGCAAACCAGTCAAGTCTAGTAAAATTGTTGTTGTAACTATATTATTGTTAGCAACTGTAGATGTTTTAAATATTGAATTTGTAACTGGTGAGATACCAGCGCCAGCAGATAATTGAGTAATTGCAGGGGAGATTTGTGTAATACTGTTTACAGTACCACTTGAAATAGTAACATCCCCAAATGTAAAAAAGTTACCTGTAACTGTGCCTGTAATTACATATGTTCCAGCAGGAACAAATACAGAAGCCACACCAGATGCAGTATTAGCCGCTGTAAATGCAGAAGTGTCATCAGCTACGCCATCGCCAACAGCACCAAAGTCTTTTACATTGACTGGCGATCCTGCGATCATTCGGTTATGTGCTTTTGTAAGAGCCATGATGATCCCCTATGTTAATGTGGTGTTTTGTGGCAGAACACTACCAACAATGGAAACTTGGACAGTTCTTGCCGCACCAGCCGTAAACTGAAGATTGTTGCCTGACATTGACAAGGTAAAGTTAGCTGACGAACCACCAGTTCCAGAATTACTTGTTGAAATACTGGTAAGATCAATGTCTATAGGGCTGTTGTAGTCAATCCTTACAACTTCAGCAGAACTGTTATTGCTGGAAAGAGAGCCGTCAGAAGTTTTTACTTTAATGTAATAACTGCGATAAGGCTGACCCGTAAATATTGTCTTAGTTCCAGTAGTGTAACTTGCAGCATTAGAAAGGGTAGTTGTTGCATCACTCTCTACTGCGTTGCCGTAAACAGCTTGTGTTGCGACTAAGTTACCAATAACCAAACCTTCATTAATGTTTGTCCCATTACGACAACGGTTGTTGGTAAGGCTAAGAGGAACAGCATTATCAGCAGCTACAGTAAACACTTCATCACAGTTATCAAAGGCATTGTTATCAATGTAATAACCATAGTGACGCTGACTAGTGCCACCATTACCAATGATGCAAACAGCTGTAGCAATATCTTCAACAATATTCTGCTGAAAATTCACAAGACGACGATTGTAGGGAGCCGACCCAGAAGCGCCAATACTACTTGAAAGAACAGTATCAAAACCTACGATACGATTACTCATAATCAATACGTCTTCTGTGTCGCTCACAGTAAAAAGCCGCAGAGTTTCTGAGCTTTCATTGATAAATGAGTTGTTTGTAATCATTGGTCGGCTATCATCGTTACCTTGCATATAGGTAACTTTTTCACCCTCAGTTGCATACAAGGAATAACCTGAAGTAAAACGAACAATGTTGCTTTCAAAATGAAACGATTGAACATTAGAACTATTGGTAAAAAACCATAGCTTGCCATTGCTTCCATGGGGATCAACAAAAGTATTGTTAGAAACAATAATGTCACCAGATGCACTCTCGAAGTGAAGCATACTGTCGCCAGCCACACCCTCAACCAAGTTGTTTGTAATAACGATGTTCTTGGTTGCAGTTGCACCTACAAAACGACTTTCTGTTTTTAGAGTGCCACTAGAAGTCCCAATATTTTTGACAGTGTTACCACTAATAAGCCAGTTAGTGCAGGGGTTAGTCGCAGTTGAGTTAAGTTCAACAAAGTCAGTGGTGCAGTCTACAGAAACACAATCAAGAACTCGACCGTTATTAGATGTAAATCCAGTTTTTTGTAAGACCTGATAACCACAACCAGTAAAGTAACATCCATCAACAGTAAGGCGATTCGCTGTGTAAATATAAATTACTTGATTGCCACCCTCAAAAGAACAATTCGTAACTGTGATGTCATCTGCATAAATTTCGAGAACAATGCTAACTTTTTTAACAGCGTTTATTTCGCCTTCACTACTGTCAAACTTTAAACTTTCAACTTCACAATTTTCAGAAAGTCTAAATACTGGGTAGCCTTCTGGCTTAATCGTTGCACCTTTTTCACCAGTTAATTTTACTCCAGTAGGAACCGTAATACCTTGTCCGGCACCAGTTCCTGCTTTGTAATATGTGCCAGATGGGAAATAGATTTCCTTTGCACCTGATGCAATTGCAGCGGCAATAGCTGGTCTGTCGTTTGCTGCGCCATCACCGATAGCACCGAAGTCTTTAACAGATACAGTATCTTGCAACCTGTTTGTTAGTGTTCTGTCCTGTGCGCCAGTGCCGCCTTGATTGTAAATAATCGCAGAGGCATCACCAGTAATCGAAGTAACAGCATTACCCACAATAAACTCAATTGCAGAGTTTAAGGGTGGGGCTTCCGTGAATGTCAGCGTAGCGCCGCTAATAGAAAACGTAGCTTTGTTTTGATAAACGCCATCTACATACACTTGAATGTTATTCTTAGACCCAGCACTCTCTACAGTAGAATATGCAGTCTGAGTTCCGTCACCAGTATAGCTTGCTTTAGTGTAGTTAGCTCCAAGAACGCTGCCTGTTAGTAAGTCAGCAGCAGCTTGCACTTGGACATCGCCTTCGGTGTCAAAGCTAAGGAGCTTGTCAGCGCGTGTAGCAGCGTCAGGAAGCAGCAAGTTAGCTGCCGCAGGGTCATAGTCAGTAATCCGAATAGACCGCTCTCCAAGGTCTTTATTATCAGCAGAGATAGCAGTGAGAGTATCTAGCTGTGTATTCAATGCAGCGCGATTAATATCTACGCCAGCAGTAAAGTCTGTTGTGCGCTCAATCGTAGTGTCACGAGTAAGGATAACAGTCTTAGGGCCGGTCACAGACATGGTGATGGTCCCTGTGGAGCCAGCCCCACCTGCTACTGTGTAGTTAGTAGTAATAGTTTGCAGGGTGGTGTCGATATAAACATTAAGATCTGAGTCATCAAAGAACTCAAAAGGCACAGTAAAAGATGTCTGAGTTACACCAGCAGCAACTGAGTAACTAATGCGCGGATTGTTGGCAGAAATGTCTATTGTCATGGTTCACCTCTTTGTTCTCTTCTCTCACAAGCAAGCAAAGAAGAGCAATGCACAAATAATCTAGGACAAACTACTGCGCCCAAGCGCGTGTAATCTGGTTTATATCATCCTTTAAAAACCAAAGACGAGCAAACGGAGCATTTCTTGCTATTGTTTTAGCGCCCTCACCATACTCACCATTAGCAAACTGATACATGCCACCGCCTACATCAGCAGCCCAAGAAGGACCAGCACCAGCAAGCCCTGTAACAGCATCCATTGCACTAGGGTCTTGTGGAAACTTAGGTGCAAGTATTCCACCTGTGATGTTGGGACCGCCTAGCGCAAGTGAAGTGTGCATAGAAGTATAGAATAAGTCTGAATAGAGAGCCATTACGCCACTCATATCAAAGCTTCTTGCAAACTTATCTTGAGCAGACATGTCCTCCCAAACAAAGTCAGGAGTTCTTAGCTTCAGAGACAAGTAAGCAAGACCCATAGAAGTGCCTATGCCAATAGCTCTATTCTTAATTTGACCTTGCGCCAGTGTAGCTACTGTTTTGTTTATGTTGGCTAGTGTGTAACTATAGAACTGAAACGGTAATCCCATTAGTCCGTTTTCTATGCGAGCATAGCCACGTACCTTTGGGTCTTCTACCATTCCGAATTTAGATGCAACGCTCATAGGAACATAAGCAACACCATCAGTAATGATTGGCTTATCTGCTGGAGTTCCAGACATAATAGTATTGAGAACACCGCTATTTAAGGCACTGCGAAACTTTAAAACTGTCTCTTCATTTATAGATGATTGAGCTTTGTGCTGCTCCATAGCAATATCATTAATTCTATTTTCATATTGCGCTTTGCTTTCACCAGCTTTTTGAGCAAAGTTTGTATGAGCAATTTCATGCAGCATAATAAAGTTAGACCAAGCTCTAGGGGTTTTAAAAGCATTTTCTGCAAGAGGCTTTACCCCCTCAACCTTTGGCTTAGTCCAAGCTTTCTCCTGATACATTGCGCCTTCAATGTAATCTATGTCAGCAAAAATAGTTTTGCCATCGTAGAAAGCAGGTATGTATCTATCGCCCACTTGCTTTCCAACAGGAGACCCATCTGGATTAATGGTTACTATCCGAGCGTCAGTCTGAGGGAAGGTAAAGTTATCTAACCATTCATCAGTGTTTGCTGCATACAAACCATTATCAAGCTGTCTCCAAGGAGCATTAGCAATAAGCTTAGAATCCTCTTCACCTATGCCATACTTCGATAGCCAAGTAATTGATTGCTCGTCTAGTTCGCCACGTCCTCGCTTGATGGAGTAATCAATGATGGTGTGGGCGTCGATGATGCCAGCAAGTTGTTTAGCAATACCAGTCATGGGTGCTAGACCATTAAGAATGTAAAAGGCATTCCTTGCGCTGCTAAGAAGATCGTTAGCGTCTACATTATTAGACAGGTCTTCTACCATTCTCATGTGAGCAGAGCCGCGAAGAATATCGATTGCTTCACCAGCAAGTCTAGTTTCATTCACCGTCATGTTAATAGAGTTTTTTTCCATTAACGCTTGAGTGCCTTTAACTACATTATCAAGGTCATATTCCATAACAATGCGACCAAAGTCAGGAAGCGCAGCCAAACCCGCCGAACCCATGTAACTAAATGAAGCGGCTTCACGAAGAACAAACGCAGCCTTCTGGCTCAAAGCATCAGGGTTGCGAATAACTGCACCTGCAATGCGATCATACATGTGCATGTAATCACGGCGCACTTTATTTATATCATCAGTTGAAAAGCCTTTGGCTATCATTTCTGATTCTATATCTAACAAAACACCATCAATGTCCTTGCCAAACATCTTTGCGTATTCATAGCGAGGCTCAATGCGAGCAGCGTATGTTTTCATAACTGCAAGCGGGTCAGTCATCATAAACTTAGTTACAAGCTTATTAGGTATGTCTATTTTGCGATGCCGAAAATGCTTAGAGCGTCCGTATCCAAATCCAATGTTATCTACATTAGTTGGGTCTTGCTCGCCAAGAATTGTAGCTATACTTTTATCTACTCTTTTCTGTATGTTCTCAGGGTCAACAGATAACATAACCTGTTCAAACTCTGCAGTCTTTGCATTCTTCTCATAAATATACGGATTGTTCTGATACCAGTTAAACAGAATGTCAGAGAACTCTTGACGATTAGCTTTAATAGCTGAGTTGTCCCAGAAGCGAGGGAAGAACATATCCTGATTTTCAGCATTTATCTTTACGTCCTCTAACGCAAGCTTAGTTGTTCTTTCTTCTGCAATTCTTTCTCCCAGTAAAGACAAGCGATTATCTAACATCATAGCTTCGACTTTACCACGCCTAGTTGTTTTCAACTTAGCACCTGCCAACCTAGTATTAAGATCAGCAATTTCTGCTTCAAGCTGTTGAATCTTGCGATCAATGCCTTTGCTGGTTCCAATAAGACCAACCTCTTCAAGTCGCTTTTCAGCATTGCGAAAGTAATTATCAATAATACCAACAGCTTTTGCTTCATTGTCAGTTAAATCAGTTACATTCTTAATTCTTTTTTCACTCACCCTAGTTAACCACCCTCTATAGGTGTCATCACTACGGCTGGCACGTCTTGCTAAATCAGATACGTTAATGTCCAAAGGTGTTATTAAGGCTGCGTTTGTATCAGACGCCCATAACTTAACCATCTGGTCATGAGCGGCCACCCAATTGCCATTGCTAACTGCGCTGCGTATAGCAATTGACTGAGGAGTAGGCAATCCAAAAGAGTTCAGAGCTAAGGCGACTCCATTATCACCAAATGATTTTACAAATTTTTCTTTAACTGCTGATGGATACTTAGATTGCAGTATTCGCTTCATTGGTGTCGACACTGCTTTGTAGAAAATGCTGTCAGTAAAGGCAGAAGGTAGTATTTTATATGGGTCTTTTACATCAACGCCTAGAGATTCTAACTCTCTAAATGCTTTCTCATGCCTGTATGCTTTTGCATAATCACGAAACTCTACTACACGTTCACGGAAGTCTTGCTCTTGAGGACGCCCAGCATATGAGTTTGCTTCCATTTCTGTTTCTGCTGCTTGCCGCTCAAAAGTTTCAATAGTTGCATTCAAGTCATCATCGCTAACTAAACCAAATTCTCGTTCTGCACGAGGAGCAACATTTTGTATTTCTTGTTGAGTTAAGCCTTCTAAGTCTTCAATGCGACGAAGCATATCAAACTCTTCTTTTAAAGCTATTTGCGTATTATTATACGCACGAGCCTTAGCTGTTATAGGGGCGCTAAAGGCAGCACCAATACCAGCACCAAACAAAGCACCAGTTACAACATTCATTGCGCTTTCTTCAGCAGTTTGAAGTGCATCAAATGGCTGTCTTAAACCTAGCTCTATTCCTGTCTCAACTGCAGCAACCCCAACACCAACACGAAGTGCTGATTTGCCCACTCCAACAACAGGGCCACCAAGAGGAAGAGCAATTAAATTAACAGGATCAAGAAGACCTGCAACTAACTGAGCGCCTATTGTAGAGTCAGCAAGCACTTGCCTTCTTGCTTGGCTTTCATCAATAGCACGTTTCATACTTGCCATATGATCTGGACTAACAGCACGAGCTAATGTCCCTGCATGAATAGCGTAGTCGCCTAAGTCTTTCATTGCATTATATCCAGCTTCTTTCTGGATGCCGTGCTTAAATGTCTGACCTACTGTTTCGAATAAAGGATCAAGGCTATAACCAACAGATGCAGATACAGTCTCCCCAAAGGAAGGGCGACTACTAACAATATCCCTTTCGAAATATACTGGACTGTATTTATTAGCCATTAGTTAAGCACCATTATAGGGCCATCTTCTATCATAGTACCAACCCTAGGACTAAACAAACCGCCGCCGCCACCAAAACCGCCGCCGCCACCAGATATTACAGTCCCATCATAAAGAGATGAAGTAAGTTTTTGTCTAGGTGCATTAAACTTTTGCTTTCCACTATAAATTGCTTGAGATTCCTCCCTAGCTTTACGAGAGCTTACCATCTTCAAAAACTTCTCGTCTTGGTTGCTAATGATCAAAGGCGCTGGAACACTTTCAATTTTTCCGTTAATGCCAGCAACATCAACCATAGTGTTGATCTGCCTGTAACCGCCCTGCTCAGGGGTAGTTCTTCTAAATACTGCGTACTGAACCAATCCTTGCGTTGGAACCCCAACAGGTTTTAGGAAGATATTACCTGATAATGGAACTCTACCTGCGGCAATAACAGAAGCCGTAAACTCAATTGCTCCAACATCACCACCAAACTCTGGTCTTTCTGCATCAGGCTCGGCTTCTGTTACCATTCCAATAATATATTCCTGAAGCAAGTCTTCATTTCTTGGGGCAGCATAAGATAAAGGCGCTGATGTTCTAAGAGCGCCATTAGGCCCAATTACAATGCCACCACCACTAGGGTATCTAGATTTTAGTTGTCGCTCTAAAGTATCTGTTAATGCTGACTTACTAAGCCCACCAAGCTGGGAAATTCCCATGAGGTCTAGAGTAGCAGCCTTCATTGCGTCTACGGCTTGCAGAGGCGCGTCCTGAATGCCATCTATCTGAGAAACGTAGTCTGACAGCGAGGAGCCAAGGAAAGCCTCTACACGCTCTTTATATGCAGGGTTACTTTCAAACTCAGACTTAGCTTTAAATGCCCTTGCAAGAAACTCTGGATCAGAACCCATACCGCCCCTAGCGGAAGCGGCTAGATAATCAAGCATTGCAACTTGATCTTCACCTAATGATTGCATCATGACGGACCGCATACTTGTTCCGCCGTACTCATAGTCTCTAAAGTTTGTATAGTGAGATAAAAGAGCGCTAGGACTTCCACCTAAGAAATTACCATTAGCAAACGAAGACAGTGACTCATGCAAAGATTGAGGCATTACAGATAAACTGCCAGTAGCATTTAGTATTGCTTGGCCTTGCTTTGTTTGCATTAGCTCTGGATTGGACCAAAATGAAGAAAGCAAAACACCTGGCGATAACTGAAGTTCCAAAGCTTTTTCTACAATCTCACGATCAGCCTGACTTGTTGGATCACCTTGACCTAGCTCAATGCGTTTAAGGTTTCTATATTCCTCAGCACGTTTTGTTGCTAGATTCCTGCGCTTTGTTGCAGCAGAGGCATTCGTATTAAAGTGAGTTCTAACCTCGCCTTCACGCCCAGATTTTGCTGCATATTGTCGAGCATCATTAAGTAAAGCAATT
>Ga0196887_1000151_pt1 | contig 33924 bp, 53 predicted proteins | sample VirMetDEL_Mar_31_FD_169094 | JGI IMG/M metagenome (GOLD analysis project Ga0196887, IMG submission 169094) | Aqueous microbial communities from the Delaware River and Bay under freshwater to marine salinity gradient to study organic matter... | ecosystem: Environmental > Aquatic > Marine >... | reverse complement strand
TCTGATACAGCATCGTCAATTGATGCGATTTTGGATATACTTGAGATAGACACATCAACGTAGGAGCTATAGATGCCATATTTAGGTAACGAACCAGCCGTAGCATACACAAGCACCACGAAAGATACTTTTAGTGGTGACGGCTCTACAACAGATTTTACATTGTCTAAAGCAGGTAACAACAACGCACTTCGTGTGGTTGTGGAGAATGTTGTCCAAGATCCCGGAGTCGCGTACACATGTGTGGGCACTACACTGGCTTTTACTTCGGCACCTCCTACAGGAACGAGCAACATTTACGTTGTGCATCTAGGTCCACCAGCCGCTAGTATTGTTCCAGCGGCAAACACAGTTGGTGGATTGTTTAAGGGTGAGCGCGGCGAGATTGGTCAGACCAACGCTGGCGGTGATATTTTTAGAATTAACGAGCAGACTCTGAATAGTGATGTTACAATAGACGCAACAGAAAATGCCTCCTGCACAGGACCGCTTGCAGTTGCCAGTGGTAAAACGATCACCATCACAACAGGGGGGAACTTGTCCATTGTCTGAGATACGAGTTACAACGATAAGTGATACGGCTGGTACTGGCCCTGTTACGCTGACTAAGCAACACGCTGCAAAGGCTTGGATGCACCTTAATGGTACAGGTACTATAGCAGTCCAAGATAGTTTAAATGTAAGTAGTGTTACAGATGTTGCCGCTGGACAATATACACAAACCCATACAAGCGCTATGGGTAATGCTTTTTACGCATCTCAAATATCTAATAATAGGTCAACGTCTACAAATAACAGCACATCACAACATATAGATAGCACATATACTGCATCTTTATTAAATATATTATTTGTTAGACATGATAATCTAGCTAATGAAGACAGTTCTAGAGTTATGACATCATCCCACGGAGACCTAGCATGAGTACGATAACGGTCACAAACATAAAAGCAACAGGTGAAACAGCTAGTCGTGCAGTGTCAGGAGTTGCTGGTGCTTGGGTTACAAAAAATTTAGACGGAACATCTATCGAAGATAGTGTAAACGTTTCTAGTATGGCAGATGTAGGAACAGGTATAGCAACTTATACTTTTACTAACAATTTTGCTAATAACACATATCAATCTGCAACAGGTTCAAGGCACATAGCTGTTCGTATATATAGTTCACCAGACGGTGATATAACAACTTCGTCTTTAAAGATAAACTCTTATAATCTCAGTGAAGCTTTAGCAGACCGTCAATCTGGAACAGCAGTACATGGAGACTTAGCATGAGTACACTAGAAGTATCCAACCTCAACGATGGCACAACAACTGTAGCAACTACGAACCTAACAAATGGCTCTGCTAAACATTGGTGTTTTTTTGTAGGTACTGGAACTATATCTATTAATGATAGCTTTAATACTGCAAGTTTAACTGACCACGGCACAGGTGGTTATTCTTGTAATTTTACCAATAACATGGGAAATGCAAATTTTGCAATTCTTGCAACGTGTAATTTAGGCGAACTAGCTGAAAATGGTCATGCTGTAGGCTCTTGCAGAATAGCAACATTTGATTCAAGCGGTTCTTCAACAGATGCTGGGAGAAACAATACTATGGTTCTAGGAGACCTAGCATGACCCACGGACATCTATGGGATAGGTTAGCAGAAGCTAAGACTAGGCTAGACCCAGTGCAGTCGAAGTATCGTGTGTTGTTCGAAGACCCAGCCACACCTGACGAACCAGCCAAGGTATTAGTGCCAGACCCTAACTTCATGGCTGCTGCTTTAGAGGGTGACATACTTCCACCTATAGAGACTTACCAGCGTGACAGAGGTGTGCCTGATGGAGAGCCTAAAGAGCATCCATACGCTGAACCTATCGGTGCTATGACAGAAGAAGAAGCAATAGAATACTTAGTTCAAAAGGATATAGACCCGTCAGTATGGCGAGACTATAAAGGTAACAGAACGATCCTAAAGATTGTGCCTGTTGAAATGATCCCTAGTGATCGGTCATTTAGAAACGCATGGAGAATTATGCAATGACAACTTACATCAATATAAACGGAGATGTTCGTGAGGCATCTTCTCTAACAGTACCTTCTGACAGAACGTTCAGAGGTGCTTGGCAATTCAACGGTGACGCTGTTGAAGTGGATATGTCTAAGGCTAGAGACATCCACAAAGATAATCTTAGATCAGAACGTGCGCCAAGGTTAGAAGCTTTGGACGTTGACTACATGAAAGCGTTAGAAGCTGGCTCTGGTGCAGATGCTATAGCTGCTAAGAAGAAAACGCTTCGTGACGTAACGGCTGACAGCAAGATTGCAGACGCATCGACCCCAGACGCATTAAAAGCGTTGGATTTAGCCACGCTACTAGGAGAGTAGAGTATGAGCAAGGCACGAGAACTAGCTGAACTAGGTGGTGCTTACAATGACGCTGCCTTGTCGAACAGGAACATCATAATCAACGGTGCTATGCAAGTGGCGCAAAGAGGAACCTCGTTTGCTAGTGTTGGCAATGTTTATACTTTAGATAGATTTCAAATGTATAAACAAAATACTGGTGCAGCTTTTACCATTACACAATCAAGTGTAACAGATTTAGAGGGTTTTGCTAACGCTTTAAAAGTAGATTGCACAACAGCAGATACTTCTCTTGCTTCTAACGAACAAGGATATGTTTCTTATTTTGCGGAGGGTCAAGATTGCCAAAGACTTAAAAAAGGACATGGTTCTGATGCTGTACCGACAACTTTATCTTTTTATGTTAAAACAAACAAAACAGGTCTGTATACTGTAACAGTTCTTGATAGAGATAATACCAGAAAAGTTAACGGTTCTTATACAGTTGCGAATACAAATTGGAATAGGTACAGTATAACTTTTCCAGCAGATGCATCTGGTAAATTAGATGATGATAATAACAAGTCTTTAGAAATATTTTTTAATTTATACGCTGGAGCAGACACAAACACTGGAACTTTATATACTGCTTGGCAAGCTGCTGCTGATGCAGGTAGTACAACTGGTCAAGTAAATTTTGCAGATAGCACAAGTAATGATTGGGAAATCACAGGAGTCCAGCTAGAAGTAGGCTCAGAAGCCACGCCCTTTGAGCATCGGTCATTTGGTGAGGAGCTTGCACGGTGTCAGAGGTATTACTATTTACTTCAAGAAGCGGGATTAGCAACCGGTGGAAATGAAACAGGTATTACTTGCTGTTCTTATGGCGCTAACGCATTTTTTGGAACTGTTTACTTTCCTGTTACTATGAGAGCTACGCCAACAATGTCAGCAGGAGGTTCTTGGGCAACAAGAAACAATAACAATGAAGAGTTACCTAGTGGATTTGGTGGATTGCAAAGGGCAAGTCCAAGGTCGGTTTTAATTTCTGGAACTGCTACAAGTGTAAGTGCAGGAGATGCGTTTTGGCTAGAGCCTTTTTCTGGTACTAACCCAAATACTGCATTTATGAACTTTAGTTCGGAGTTATAAGATATGAATATTACATCAGCAAAATACTTTCAAAGCGATGGAGTTAATAAGAGTATTACGGTTACAATAGATGACAAGGAATTAATTGTACCTCTTGACCCAAATAATACTGATTATGCCGCTATCCTCGAATGGGTAGCTGAAGGTAACACAATTGAGGAGGCTGATTAATGCCATATATAGGTAATCAACCGGGAACGGGTGTAAGAAGCCGTTTCATCTATACAGCGACTGCCTCCCAGACCACGTTCTCAGGGGCCGATGACAACAGCAAAACGCTGAAGTACGCAGATTCTGCATACGTTGACGTATTTTTAAATGGCGTGTGCCTTGTGCCGGGAACCGATTACACCGCGAGTACAAAGACGAGCATCGTATTAACACAAGCTGCTTCGTTAAGCGATACTTTAGAAGTGATTGCGTATGACATAGCGTCAATGGATGACTCCATTGCAAAAAGTGGCGGCACGTTTACTGGTGACGTAACCTTTGCAGACGGTGCAGATATTATTACAGCGTCAAAAGGTACAAATAACCTAAGACTTGGCGAAGACGCAGGAGCCTCAATTGCTTCTGGTGGTAATAACAATGTTACTATTGGATACCAAGCAGGAAATGCGATAACTACTGGTGATAAAAATACCGCAGTAGGTGTTGGGGCTTTAGATGTAAATACAACTGCAAGCTTCAATACAGGCCTTGGGTACAATAGCCTAGGAGCTAATACTACGGGTACTCACAACACAGCAATAGGCAGTGAAGGTCAAGACGGTAGATCTGTACTACATAGTAACACAACAGGTGGCTATAATGTTGCTGTTGGTAATCAGGCTTTGTCAACTAACACTACTGGAGATTACAACACCGCTATTGGATACCAAGCCCTTAACTTAGCTACTACAGCCGATAACAATACTTCTGTAGGGCTAAATTCAATGTATAATACTACTACTGGTCATTCCAATAATGCTTTGGGTGTGAGTGCATTACAAACTAATACAACGGGTTATCAAAACACAGCAGTCGGTCATGCCGCAGCATTTACAAATAATGCAAATGAACTTACCGCAGTTGGTTATCAAGCAGCATACAGCAATACGACAGGTGTGAACCTTACAGCCGTAGGTTGGAAGACATTGGAGACTAACACGACAGGGGCTTCTAATACTGCTGTAGGTATTGTTGCTATGAAAGGTAATACGACTGGTGGGTCAAATACGGCAATGGGTGTTGCTGCTCTTTACACTAATACGACTGGCGGCACTAATGTTGCTATTGGACACAATGCTCTGCAACTTAATACGACAAGTTCAAACAATGCTGCTGTCGGTTACAATGCTCTGCAAAGTAGCACTACAGGCGGCTATTCAACTGCTATGGGTTATGCAGCGTTAGAAAATCAGACTACTGGTCATAACAATCATGCTTTCGGTTGGAGGTCACTTGATAGTGTAACCACAGGAGCATCTAATGTTGGTGTGGGTTCTTACACAGGACAAGCAATGACTACTGGTACGGCAGGAACGTTTGTAGGTCATTATGCTGGGTTTGGTGCAACAGGAGGTCACAACACTTGTATCGGTCACGCTGCTGGTTATGCAAGTGGTCAAGCTAATCAGCTTTCTACTGGTTCAAGCAACGTTCTTATTGGTTCATACGCTGATGTTGCAGCATCAGGCAACACTGGTTCGCTGACAATCGGTTCGTTAGTAGGTAAAGGTACAAACACTGCTTATATCATGGGAAGTAGTGGTATGTATGGAGCGCACAACGCTTCTACTTGGAATACTACATCCGACCGTAGACTAAAGAAAAACATTACAGATAGTTCTGTTGGCCTTGCTGAAATTAACCAAATAAAAGTTAGAAACTTTGAGTACAAAACTAAAGATGACCTTTCTGAAATAGAATCTGATGGTTTAAAAGAAACAGATATTATTGACAAATCAGGTGTACAAGTAAGTGTCATAGCCCAAGAGCTACAAGAGGTATTACCTAAGTGTGTTAATGAAGAAAGCACAGGGGTACTTGGGGTAAATTCTGATAACATTACTTGGCACTTAGTTAAAGCAGTTCAAGAACTATCAGCAAAGAATGATGCGTTAGAAGCTAGAATAGTTACATTGGAAGGATAAACAAATGGCTGAAGAAACTATAACAGAAGAACAGATTGCAAAAAATTATGAGGCAATGTTACATTCTGTTACTATACTTAATGGTAGTAAATTGTCGTGGATGTCTGATGATGTGTGGAATGACATGAAGTCACGAAATGTAGAGCATTTAGAACTGATGGTAGCTAAAGATTATTGGACTGACGAAGATATGACTGCGGTTAACAAAGCGATTGCAGATAACAAGTAAGGATTAAGCTATGGCTGTATCAAGAATCAACGAAGCTGGCCTCAACGTTAACCAGTATGGGAACAGGAACCTTATAATAAATGGGGCACAGAATGTCCATCAAAGAGGGAATCAAACTGGTTTAACTGCTAATGCTTATGGAACAGATAGATTTAATTTTACTTTAACTGGTAGAGATGAATTAGTTTATAATCTTGCACAAAATACTGATGTGCCATCTGGTTATGGGTTTGCTAATAGTCTTAGCTTTCAGACAACAACTCCTGAAAGTGCTATTGCATCAAACGAATATGCTTTCATAAGTCAAAGAATTGAAGCACAAAACTTACAGCACCTTGCCTATGGAACAAGTAGTGCAAAAAAAGTAACTTTATCTTTTTGGGTAAAGTCTAGTGTAACAGGCACTTTTTGTATTGGATTGTATAAAGATGATTCGGCTGGGTCTTTAACATCACAAGTTCATAATAAAACATACACAATTAGTTCTGCTTCAACGTGGGAGCATAAAACTATAACCTTCGAAGCTAATACTTTAAGTGGTGGAGGTATAACTGACGACTCTGGCGTTGGCCTTTATGTTACTTGGCATTTAGCCGCTGGAAGTAATTTTGATTCTGGTTCTTCAACATCGTCTGGTTGGGCAAACTATAGCACTACAAATTGGTGTGAACCTAGTACAACGGATGCTGTTATAACGACTACGAATGCTACTTTTCTTTTAACAGGCGTCCAGCTAGAAGTAGGCGACACCGCCACGGACTTTGAGCATCGAACCTTTGGGGATGAGTTGCAGAGGTGTTTAAGGTACTTTTATTCATGTGGCGATGGTAGCACTCATGTTTATGAAGCTTTCGCCTATGGTACTGCAACAACAACTGGTGCCCTTGAAGCTTTGTTAGAATTTCCAGTTATTATGAGAACCATACCTGCTGTAGCTCAAGTAGGAAATGTTCATATTGGTAACGGAGTGGTTGGTTACACCATTACATCGTTAACAATATCTAGCAATCAATCTGGTGCAAAACGTGCAATTATTTCTGCGGGAGGTGCTTCAGGCATGACGCAGTTTAGAGCTTACCGAATCGAAGCTAATAATGATGCCACGGCTAGGCTTAATTTTAGTGCGGAGTTATAAAATGGACATTAAATCAGCACAATATATTTCTGTTACATTATATGATGGAACAAAACAAAACGACTCTATCAAAGCAGTTATTGGTGAGCAAACTTGGTCTGTGCCTATTGAGCCTGATAACGCGCATTACCAAGCCATCCTTGAGTGGGCAAAAGAAGACGGCAACGAGATCCAAGCAGCGGAGTAATGTTACATGCCACTAAGCAAGCTCCAGTTCAAACCGGGAATCAACCGAGAGGGCACCAACTACTCTAACGAAGGGGGTTGGTTTGACGGAGATAAAATCCGTTTTAAGTCTGGCTATGTGGAGCGCATTGGTGGTTGGCAAAAGGTAGCCACAACTACTTTTGATGGTACTTGTCGTAACATGCTTAACTTCGTTACGCTTGCTTCAGAAAACTTTTTGTTTATGGGTACACACGAAAAAGCGTATCTTGAAGACGGTGGCACTTATTATGATATTACGCCTCTTCGCACAACATTAAGCCTTGGCTCTAATCCCATCACAACAGGCACAGCAGGATCTGGTATAGTCACTGTAACAGCTACCTCACATGGCTCTAAAGCAGGGGGTTATGTTACTCTTGCAGGAGCTACGACTGTAGACGGTATAACTGCTGATCAAATAAATCAAAACTTTGAAATACTAACAGTAGCTGCGGACGGTAATTCTTTTACTGTAAATACAGGTGGAGCCGCATCATCTGGTTCGACTGCTGGTGGCGGTGGTTCTATTACCGCCGCTATGGAAATAGATGTTGGTATTAACACGACTATTCTTGGTAATGGTTGGGGTGCAGGAACTTGGGGACGTTTTACTTGGAGTTCTGGCGCAGGGTCATTAGCTGGACAAAACCTTAGATTGTGGATGTCTGATTCTTGGGGCGAGGATCTTGTTGCTAATTTAGTAGACGGAAGCCTTTATTATTGGGATGCGACAAACGGAAAAACAACTAGAATGGCAGAGCTTTCTGGTGTTGGAGGTGCCTCAAACGTTCCTACTACAGTTCGTAAAGTTATGGTTTCTGATGTTGATAGACATGTTTTGTGTTTTGGTTCTAACCCTTTAGGGAGTGCCACATTTGACCCATTATTAATTAGATGGTCGAGTCAAGAAAGCGTTTTAGATTGGACGCCCACAGCAACCAATACAGCAGGCGATATAAGATTATCACAGGGTTCAGAAATAGTTACAGCTATTAGAACTACCAGACAGTTTCTTGTTTTTACAGAAAATAGCTTACACAGCGTACAGTTTGTAGGCGCTCCATTTACTTTTGGAACTGCACTAATTGGTACAAATGTTCGGATTGCAGGTCCAAACACAGCAATTTCTGTTAACGATATTGTTCTTTGGATGGGTCAAGAAAACTTTTATCTATATGATGGACGTATACAAACCATTCCATGTTCAGTCAGAGAATATGTTTTTAATGACATAAATAGAAACCAATCATTTAAGTTCTTTGCAGGGAGCCTATCGAGCAACTCAGAGGTTTGGTGGTATTATTGTTCAGAAAGTAGTGATGAAATAGATCGTTACGTTATCTATAACTACTTAGAGAAAGTTTGGTATTATGGTACGCTAACCCGAACAGCTTGGAATGATAGAGGTGCTGGTAATAGATTATTTCCACAAGCTCCCGGTACAGATGGCGCTTTGTATAACCATGAAAATGGCTTAGACGATGGTAGCGTAAACCCACCAGTCGCTGTTAATTCTTTTGTTCAGTCTGCTGATTTTGATATTGGGGATGGTCAGCAATTTATGCTTATGAATAGAGTTATACCAGATCTTAACTTTTCTGACTCAGTAGCTTCAGAGCCACAAGTTACATTTACTATGGGTGCTAGGAACTATAATGGCAACGCAACGCAAAGCACAGAAAATGGCAATGTTGTAAGATCTTCTATTGTTTCTGGTACAGATAATTATACCGATCAGGTTCAGATGCGCTTACGAGGCCGTCAAATGAGTTTAAAAGTTGAAAGCAACACAACGGGTGTAAAGTGGCGGTTAGGCAATCCTAGATTAGATGTAAGACCGGATGGTAGAAGATGAGTACAAAAATTATCAGATCTATTATTCCAATTGCGCCTCAACAGTATGAGTCATCATATGTAAATCAATTGGCTAGAGCATTAGATAATGTTATAGAAGATCAAAGAAACCCACTTTTAAATATACCAGACATGCCAAACGTGAGTGTAGCCAGTATTTTAGAAGAGGGTGATCTTTTTGAGGACAATGGTTTTGTAAAAATCAAACGTGCAAGTGCATCTCTTGTAGCAACAAATGTTGGAACAACAGCATTAGGAACAGTAACAGTGGTGATATCATGACAGACATACTTATTATGCCAGATGGCAGCAAATGGAAGCCTTCAACCAGTACAGATTTGGTAGAGTGCGCAAACTGTGATAATGCAGTGGACACACCAGAAGAAATTGCTTCTTATCCAGATGGCAACTGCCCAGATTGCGGAGAATCATGGACGGGTAGCGAAAAACGCAGCACAACTATAACAGTAACTATGCCCGAACAAATATCCGGTGGTTCAGGATAATGTCGGACAAATTACCAAAGGTAAGCATTGCTGTAGTTGGAGTTGTTATAGCTCAGATCGGTGGCTTTATTTGGTGGACGGCACAGCAAGCGAGTACAATATCTAATCTTGAAGAGACGGTAAATATCTTGACGGTTGAGAATAACGCTACGGATAAAACAAATCTAATTAGGGATGTGCAGCGTAATACTAATCACCTGCAAGAAATCATTGATATACTGTCTGAGGTTTATGAAGAAATTGAAGATGGTGACAATGAAATCTGGGAAGATATTGACATGATTAACGATGATATGGGTGGCATGGCTAGTCATATGATGGAGATTATTAAGTTACAATCTAGGGTAGCGATTTTGGAGAAAACCGTTGAGTTTACGCGCAGCGATGGAATGTAAATATGGACCCTGTTACAATTTTAGCTGGATTAAAAACTGGTCTAGCCGCTGGCAAAACTATTGCTGGATTAAGCAAGCAGATTGGGCAATTTTTTGACGCGACTGACCAAGCTAAGAAACAATTACAAAAAAAGGGTATATCAAGCAAAAGCGCCAATGCTACGGCGCTGGATCGCTGGGCGAAGGTTAGAGCAGCAGCAGAGGCTGAAAGCGAACTCCAAGAATGGATCACGCAAACTTACGGAAGATCAAAATGGTTAGAGCTATTAAAAATACGCAAGGAAGTTTTATTAGAGAAAAGAGAAGCGGAGGCTCAAGCGCGGCGTGACGCCATAGAGAGACAAGAGTTAATGGTTACTTTAGTAGGAATATTTGTACTTCTCGTTATGACATTTATAGGAGCCACTGGTTATCTTCATTATATGGGGTGGTTAGATGTAAGGGATTACTTTCCATGATTTATGTTTTAGTTTTTTTACATTTTATTAGTACAGATCGCTTACAATATTACCAAATAGGAACATATTCGGACAAACAGCAATGTCTAGAGCAAGCAGAAAAAGCAAAAATACTAGTAACGCACAACTCGATGAAGGTGACTTGCCTAGAGGTGAACGCCCAACAATAATAGAACATGGAAAGAAGTTTGCAGCATATGATAAAAATGGTAAGTTAATTATATTGGGATACGAAAAAAGAATAGTACAGGAGTATGCAGATGCCCAAAGCAAAGTACGATCTAAATGATAACGGCAAGATTGATCCAGATGAGCGTCAGATAATGCTTGAAGATAGGCGCAGAATGATGGAGGACGCTGATGCCAAGCGCGATGCACAGTTACGAATGACTTGGTTTGCTCTAAGTGGAATGGTTTTATATCCTTTCGCTATCGTTGTTTCCTCTTGGCTAGGCTTAGAACAAGCGTCTAAACTACTGGCAGATATAGCTGCTGTGTATGTTGTTGCCGTGTCAGGTGTAACCGCAGCCTATTTTGGTTTTACAAATATGGGGAGTAACAAATAATGTTACAGTTTTTAACACCACTAGCAAGTCTGGCAGGGTCATGGATTGATGCCAAGACTACAAAGCAAGCTGCTGAAGCCAAGTTAAAACTTACAGAAGCCGAAGCGAAAGCAAAGATACTACTGTCTGAAAAGACAAGCGTTGCCGATTGGGAGCGGGTCATGGCAGAGAACAGCGGATCGTCATGGAAGGACGAATTTTTTGTAATTGTCCTAAGTATTCCATTAATTTTAGCCTTCGTTCCGGGTGCAGAAGGCATTGTAGATAGAGGCTTTGAACAGCTTCATAAGGCACCGGACTGGTATTTTTACAGCTTGGGCATTGCAATTTCAGCTTCTTTTGGTGTGAAGGGCTACAAACAATTCGTTAGGAAAAAATGATGTATACTTATTTTGTTAAGTCTGTAGACAGAGTTGTTGATGGTGACACAATAGACATCAGCATAGATCTTGGTTTCGATCTTACCAAGAAAGAACGTGTTAGGCTTGCTGGTATAGATACCCCAGAAAAAAGAACTAAAGATCTAGCAGAAAAAAAGATGGGCTATCAAGCCACAGAGTTTTTAGAAATGCATCTTTTGGAAGCAACAAAGCTTACTGTAAAGACTGAAAAAGACGGTAAATTTGGTCGTATGCTTGGTTGGTTGTACAAATCAGACGAAGACACAAAGTCTATTAACCAAATTATGATAGATAAAGGTTACGCTTGGTCATATGACGGTGGCACTAAAGAAAAGAACCTTGAAGATCTTATGGCAAAAAGGAATGAATCTGATGGCGTTTGAAGCATTAAAAATGTTACAGGAAAAGTGCGGTGTAACTCCAGACGGGGCGTTTGGCCCCAATACCGCAAAGGCTATAGTGGCTCACCATGAGTTGTCTCCAGAAAGAGGGGCACACTTGCTAGGCCAAGTAGTACATGAAAGTGGAACATTTAAATACACAAGAGAGAATTTAAACTATTCTGTAGATGCTATGATGAAAGTTTGGCCTAGCCGTTTTCCCACAGAAGAAAGCGCCGAGCCGTTTGCTAGAAACCCAAAAGCACTGGCTGAAAACGTGTACTTTGGCAGGATGGGGAACGATACGAAAGAAAAATCTAGCGCCTACATAGGCCGAGGATTTTTGCAATTGACCGGATATAACAACGTCAGATCTTTTGCATCAGATATGCGTGTACCAGAGGTTTTAGAAAACCCTCATTTGTTAGAAGAAGACTATGCAATGGACACGGCTTTGTGGTTTTTTAAAAAGAACAATCTATGGAAAATATGTGACGAAGGTGTTAATGATGACACTATTAAAAGGCTAACTAAACGGATAAACGGTGGTTACACTGGGTTAGATCATCGTGTAAAAGAAACAAAAAAGATTTACGAGTGGATATCTTAGTACATTGGTGCTAAAATAAGATATATTTTGTTGGAGAGATAAATGGCTTTATCAGATATAATTAAAATTGGCGCTTCAATCTTAGGTGGTGGCGGCAATCCAATTACAAGTTTAGCCACTAATTTTCTTCTTAGTAAGGCTCTTGGAGCCGATACAAAAGATGCTATAAAATACGCTGGATTAGGTAGTCTTCTTTCAGGCGGACTGGGAACACCCGGTCTTTTTGGCGGACAAACCGAACAAATGTCTGATATAAAAGGCATAGCCCCGGCAATAAAAAATAAAAACGTACCAATAAGTAAAGCAACATCAGATATAGCTAAACAAGGCATAGCAAGTATAGAACCTGCAAAAGGTACATTAGGTGTTTCCCCTTTTCTTGTTAAGTCAGGAATACTTGATGCTGAAGGCAAAACCGCCGATCTTTTAAATTCACCTATTGGAGAAATGTTATTGTTTGGTGGCGGTTCAGCGTTATTAGACAGGCTTTTAGGTTCTGATGATGGTGATTACAAAGAAACTCCCTTTGGTGGTGTTGAAGGTTTTACAAAATTAAATGTGCCAAGAATTAGGCAGGCCGCTGCAGGTGGATATATTGAGGGAGAATACTTTCCTAGAAGAAACGGTGGCATTATGCCATCTGAAGGTTCTGGTCAAAAGGATGATGTGCCTGCTATGCTTATGGCAGGTGAATTTGTATTGAATAAAAATGCTGTCAAGGGTTTAGGCAATGGTGATCTCAATAAGGGTATTGAGAGAGCTTATGCCATGCAGAACCGACTTGCATCACAAGGAGCGTAAGAATGGCTGATCCATATGTAACAGTAAATCGCCGCCCAGAGTATCTTGAGTTACGAGAGAAAGCACTCTTAGATGCGATATTTGGCGAATATGATGAAGCCACAGGTTTTAGCGGGGGTCTTATGCAAGACCCTAATATGTTTAAGATTGCACCATTTAGACTAGCACAACAAATGGGTAGAGATCCCTCCACAGGCGAAATTACAGACTTTGGACTTGAGACATTTGCATCTCAAAGATTATCTCAAGATCAAGATGGAGATGGAACACCTGATTTTATGCAGCGTACAGATCCATACTTCAATCAAGCGCAATCAGGTTTGGGTCAGGGATTAGGTGCGTTAGGACAAGCTAGAGATATTATTTCAGACCCAATGTCTGTTCAAAACTATATGAATCCATTTCAACAAGCTGTTATAGAAGAAACAGAGAGAGACATTGATCGTCAAGGTCAGGTTGCTTTGAATAGAGCTTCAGACCAAGCTATTAAAGCAGGGGCATTTGGTGGATCGAGGCAGGGCATACAGGCCGCAGAGGTCGAGCGCAACATCATGGATGCGAAGCGCAAAGCCACAACAGATCTTAGAATGAAAAACTATGCACAGGCTCAAAAAGCTGCACAAGAATCAGGTAGACTTGTTGGTGGTATAGGGCAATCTTTTGGAACTTTGGGCACTCAGGCTGCTGATACTGGTCGTGTGTACGGTGCTATGGCACCTGCGGATCTAGCCTTTATGCAAGGCACAGGAGAGGCTGAAAGAGCCTACCGTCAGCAAACAATTGATACAGCTAGACAAGAGTATCAAAGACCAACTGAACAGGCTTTATTGCCTTATAATTACGCATATGGTGCAATATCTGGAACACCTTCTGCGGGTCTCTATAGCCAAACACAACAACCAATGTATGGCACAAACCCAATGTTGGCTGGAATAGGAGCATATACCGCCCTTCAAGGTATTGGACAGCAGCAGTAAGGCGAACAATTATGAGTGATGAATTAAACAAACTTTATACGTCAGAGCTGATAAGAAGAGGTTTAGGTGACGCTGATTACATAGGTCCATATGGAATAACTACACCTCCTAAAAGAAAAATAGGTGAGATAGGGCAAGGTATTTTAAGTGGTATAGAAAAAATCGGTAATTTTACTGAATTTCTTACAAGTCCAAAAGTTGGCCTTCCCAAAAAAATAACAGATAATGTAGTTGTTCCAGCTTATGAATATCTAATGAGTCCATCTGAAATTGCCAAACAAAAAGCTCAAGAAAAAAATAATTCTACAACTAAAAGCCTTCCCTTAGATGAATTATTTTATTCTTCAGATAGCTTTAGAGATAAAGAACAAAAAATAGCTGAAGATCAAGGTATGCGTTTTGACCCTGTAGATTTAACCGAACAAATAAGAGATTTAACTCCAAGTGGTCCAAAGCTTGATCGCCTAGCTATGGATGAAGAAGAAAGAAAAGATGCAACTCAAAGAACTGAAGAGTTCAGAGAAAAGGAAGCTGAGATAGCGGCTGCACAAGGCAAGCCAGAATTAGGAGGCGAAGCTTTACAAAAAGCAGCAGAAGCCGCGGAAGATGCTTTTGCTGGTGGCGTTCAGCAGTATGCGAACGATGCAGGAATTAACATACCCACCACACCGAACATGAGCAAAGAAGAAGCTCTTGAAAAATATAAACAAGAATTTGCTAATGCTACGGGTATAGATATTAGCGGTAAAGTAGACAAAAGTTCAGCTTTAATGGCTATGGGTTTATCTCTCATGCAAAACAGAGCAGGCAAAGGTTTTAATGTAGGGCGTTTGCTTAGTTCAGTAGGAGAGGCTGGAGAAAAAGCGTTGCCTGCATTAGAAAAAGCTAAAAGTGAGGCAAAACAGGCTAGAATAGCTGCAGGAAAGTACGCTTTACAACAAATAAAATCTGATGAAGATGCTTCAGCAGCTATTGCAGCAGAAGAAAAAGCATTTCAAAGAGAAAGATATTTTAAATTACTTGATATAGATGCTGATCTTAAAAAAGAAGAAATTAAAGCTGGTGCAAAAGTCGGTGAAATAAAAAATGTAAAAGTTGATAAAGTCATAAACGGTCTAGAAGTTCAAAGAGGAAGAGGAGTGACTGGCGCTATTTTTGCTTTTCCTCAAGATGCTCTAAGAGATTCTGCAGGGGCTTTGAGATCTATAAATGGAGCCTTAACAACAGTTAACCAAATGAACGAGTTGCTTGAACAAATAGACAGCGAAGAAAGTCCAACTTTTACATTAATATCGGACACCGTTAATTCTGCATTAGTAGGTGCAGGACTTGTAGACGCTGAAGTTGTATTTGGTGATTCCAAAATGGGTAAAAGAGAACAAGTAAAAGTTCTTCAAGATTCTATAATTACTCAATTTAAAAGAATGTTAACTCAAGAAACTGGAAATGGAATTTCTAAAGATGATGTTTTGAGAGTAGAAAAATTATTAGGAAAAGTTGATTTGTTAGGAAACCCTCAAGAATCTATTATGAGATTAAATGAAATTGCAACTTTATTTAAAGGAAAAAGAAAAGCTGTAAGAGGTGTTCTTGATGAGCTTCAAGATCCTGACTCTTATCCTACAACTGGCGAATATGAAAAAAATATGGAGCTTTTCCCATCTTTGGTAGAAAATAGTTTAGAATATTCTGTTCTTGACAATAAGGGCGCATCTTTAATTGATGTGAAAGACAAATAAAATGGGTGTAATTTCTGTAGAAACAAAATATGGACCTCTTAATTTTTCTATAAAAGGAGAAAAGCCATCTGCAGCAGAACAGCTAAGAATACAAGATGTTTTAACTGATAAAGAATCTTACTTTTCAAAAGAAACAATAAACGCTTACAATAAAACAAAAAAAGGTAAAAATGCAGGATTTGATTACAAAACAGGTATTCAAGACAAAAAACTGCGCCGTATGTTGGGTCGAGCGGATACACAAGAAGATCAAGAAAAAGTTCTTATGGATGGATTCGGCTTAACACGAGACCAATTTACTCGTGATAAACTAGGTAATCTTGCCTTAATGCCAGAAGCCGCACAAAAGTTCGGAATAGAATCAAGCGTTCCAGTAATGATTGACGAAAGTGGATTAACCATGAGAGATCTCTCTGATCTTTCTGGTCTAGGAACAACTATTGGTGGCGCTGTTACAGGCGCTATTGCTGGTCAGGCAGCAATACCTATTCCTATCGTTGGAGCTACAATTGGTGCAGCACTCGGTGGTGGTGGCGGTAAAGCCATAGAAGAGGGTATTGAAAGCTTTCAGGGAGTTCAAGCTCAAGAAGGATCTGAAGTAGGAAAAGATATTCTAAAAGAGGCTGCAATAGCTGGCGCGGGTGAAGGTATATTTGGTTTACTTGGTAAGACTTACAGAATTATTCGAGGAACAGACCGCGTAGGGAAAGGCGTTCCAGAAGAAAGAGTAGCGGATATTTTAGCGGCTGATAAGAGGGGCTATAAGCCATCAGCTAGTGCTTTAGGTGTTCCCTCATTAGTATCTCGTCAACAAGCATTGTCAGAAAAAGCTATAGGTACATCTAAAAGGTTAAGAGATAATCATGAAAATATAATGAGTGATTTGGCTCGTTATCGTGAAGGATTGACAGAACCTAGCGTTGAAGGAACCGCATCTGTATTAGGAAAAGCTGCTAAAACAGGAACTACAAAACTCAAAGGTGAAGTTAGAAAAACTGAAAAAGCTTTAATAAAACATATGGACGATATAGCAGTTCAGTTAGGAAAAGCGTCTGATCAAGACTTAGCTATTGACGAAGATTTGTTTAAAATATTTGAAGATTCTTACAGAGCTTTTGATGGTCAAGTTGATGATGCTTTTGAGAATATAAGCAGAGCTATGGACGATACCATAGGAAATGCTAAAATTTTCAATACAAAAGGCATGGCGGATGATGCAAAACTAGAAATAGAAAAGTATGTGGCGGCACAGCCGGGAACTAATTCAGCAGCAGCTAAAGATGCTTTGCAAAAAATTATTGATCTTGGTGATGAGGCATCATTTTCACAATTATATATAGCTCGTAAAAGTCTTAGGGATGCAGAATTTAGGCGTATGACTTCAGATACAGTTGAAAGTGTTTCTGATAAATTTATGCCGCAAGTTGATAATTTGTTAGGCTCAAAAAGCATTGATGCCATACTTGGTAAAAGAGGGGTTACAAGAGCAGGCAGACAATTTACAAAAGAACAAAGAACGACACTTAGACAAGCTTCAAAAGATTTAAATGATGCTCGTAAAATGTATAAAGAGGGCAATCAAAAGTTTGAAGCAGTAAGTGAAGCTATAAGCAAAAGAGATCTTATAAATAAAATAAAAAATAATGCTCCAATAAATGAATCTAATTTAGCAAAAAATTTAATTAAAGCTAATAATCCCAAACTTTTATCTGATGCAGAAAAAGCTGTTAATAAGTTTAAAGGAGAGGGTGCTTTTAGTCCTATAAAAGAAAGAATAGCGTCTGAGTGGCTACGCAATGCCATGAGCAAGTCTTTAGATGTTAAAAATGGCAAATGGTCTGGAGCTAAATTTAAAGATAAGATTGATGGGCTTGGCTCTACTGCAAATGAGCTTTTTGGGCAAAATGCAGCAGAAATAAAAAAATTAGCCGAACAAATGAACGTTTTAAGTTTAAGAAACGTTGATGAGGATTTAATAAAAAACTTTATAGAAACTGGTGCTGATGATGCTGCAGTTGGTTTGCTTAGAAAATTGTCTAAAGAATTAGACGAGCTGTCAGTCTTTACACAAAATCAAGTTATGAGAAAATTAAATAAAGGCACATTAACGCCTACTGAAGCTGCAGAATATTTAGCAAGTGGTTCAGTTCGTGCTGAAGATGTAAAAGCTTTAAAATCATACTTTGCTAACAGTGCAGAAGATATGAGTACTATTCAAAGCTATTACATGGATAGTTTAGTGGGTGATTTTGAAAAAACATTTTTAACTGATAAAACTCAATTTACAAAACTTGGTAGTAAGTTTGCAAAAGATGAAGCTAAAATAAAAGAAATATTTGGCGATGAAATGGGCAAGGATATGCTTGAATTTGGTCGTATTATGAAGCTCCTTGGTGAGTCTGCTCCCGGCGGTGATCTTGTTGCAGCAAACATTGCAGCAAGTCCGTTAGAAAATTTAGGTGTAATTGCTCGGCTTAGTGTTGTTGGTTCATTGTTTTCTAGCGGACCTTTTTACAAAATGTTTTTAAAAAAATACAAAACTTCAGCTAGAGGTGCAGATGCTAAAACAAGAGGACAAATTGCAGGAGAAATTATATCAGACGCTATAAAGTCTACTATGGCACAAACTACTGCTCAATCAACAAACGAGGCTTTAAGCAGCGCATCAGATCAAGCAAGATCACTGATACAATCAGAATTAAAGCCAAAACCAAAAGCAACACCAGTCCCTCAAGTTTTACCGCCAGTGGTTACTTCACAACCAAAACCAGCAGAAAGCAGGCTACCAACTGTTAGACAAAGGGCAAAAGAAAACCCTGCAGTAGCCGCCACATTGCTTGGTGGTCTAGGAAGTGCAGGGTTGCTTTAGTCTTCTATGACGGCGCTTAGTCCGCCAGAAACAGATCGTATCGGTTCGTGAGGCGGTATAAAGCCCTGTTTGTCGTAAGCATCGTCAACAATCAAAGAAAGTTGTTGCGAAATATTCCTACGTTTTTTTTGCGACATCTGAACTATTTTCTTATAAGTTTCCACAGAAACGCTTATAGACTTGTATTTAGTAGTTGCAGGCACTAGCATAACTCCCATAATGTACTTGAAACCAAGATATAATCCCAAGTTAAAAAGGTCAAGACCAAAGTATGGTAATAAGAAAACCACCGTACATGGAATTACATTTGACTCTAAATGGGAATCAGAACGTTACCTCTATTTGAAGTCTCTTGAAAAGGCAGAACGAATCAAAGATTTAGAGCTACAGCCTCGTTACAATATCATGGTAAACGATCAAAAGATCTGTGCATATATAGCCGACTTTAAATATAATAAAGAGAACGCAGATGGCATATGGGAGCATATTGTCGAAGATGCCAAAGGTGTAGAAACCCCTGAATTTAAACTAAAAAAGAAGCTGATGAAAGCTGTTTTTGATATAGATATATATTTATCTAAAAAAATTCCTTGACTTTCATCCCATACTTTGTCATAATTAAGTTTCTAGAAAATTAAACGTGGAGGTTGCCATGAGCAATCAATTACTTGAGCGCAGGGAAGAGCTGCGCGTTGTGATCGCAGGGCTTAAAGAAGAGCTTTCTGATCTAAATGAACAAATCCAAGATACTTGGCTACAACAGGTTCGTGATGCTTTACGAGCCGATGGTAAGGATTTTGGTACAACTACAATCATAGCTGATAATAAAAAGTTTAAGGCTACGGTTCGTAAGAAGGTGACTTGGGATCAGGATATGCTTCGTGATCGCTTAAATAATATGTCACCAGAAAATGCGCAACACTATGGAAAGATTGTTTTTTCTGTAGAGGAACGCAAATACACAGCCGCACCACCAGAAATCAAACAGCAGCTTGAAGACTGCAGAACGGTAGATCTTGGTGCTTTCTCATTCGAAGAGGATAAATAAATGGGTTTACAAATTATAACAGCCGAACAACGGCTTGCAGAAAAGCGCGGTCATAAGATCGTAGTCTGTGGTGCTAGTGGTGTTGGTAAAACAACATTAGCAAAAACATTAGATCCAAAGACAACACTGTTTATGGATCTTGAGGCAGGGGATGCCGCTATCGAGGGACATCCAATTGATGTCATTCGTCCACAAACGTGGGCAGAATGTCGTGACTTTGCTTGTTATCTTGGTGGCGGCAATCCATCTTTGCACGAGGATCAGTGCTATAGTCAGGCGCACTATGAAGGTGTTTGCCAGACATATGGTGATCCAGAAGTTAACTTAAAAAACTATCAAACGCTATTTATCGACTCAATCACAGTCGCAGGGCGTTTGTGTTTTCAATGGTGTCAGCAACAGCCAGAGTCTAGATCAGACAGAACTGGCAAGTTAGATACTCGTGCAGCTTATGGTATGCATGGACGCGAAATGATGTCGTGGCTTACACATCTTCAACACATTCGTGATAAGAACGTAATCTTTGTTGGTATTCTAGACGAATATACTGATGATTATGGGCGCAAACAATATGCGCTTCAGATCGAAGGTTCAAAAACTGGCAAAGAATTACCGGGCATCGTAGACGAAGTTCTTACGATGGCAGTCTTGGGAGGCGAGAACGGCTCTTTTCGTGCCTTCGTTTGCGATGCTCTAAATGAGTGGGGCTATCCTGCAAAGGATCGTTCTGGTAGGCTCGATACACTTGAAGAGCCACATCTTGGTAAACTTATTGAAAAAATGGGTAGTGGGGGAAACACAGAGAGAAAGTTAAACTTTGTGAACCCTAATGAACAGATTTTAACAGAAGGGACAGAAAATGTTGAATCTAAATAACGCAGCGGTGTCAGAAGCACCAACACAAACACGCACACTTATTCCAAACGGTACGCTGTGTCGTGCAATTATTGTGGTCAAAATGGGTGACACAGAGATCCCAGAGTTTGGCAACGGTATGTGGTTTAAAAAGTCAGCCACCTCAAGTGCTAAATGGATGGAACTAGAGTTTACAGTTGTTGGCGGTGAGCATGATAAACGTAAGTTCTGGCATCGTCTTTTTGTCGATGGAGACAAAAAAGGTTCTAGCGGTATTCCAGTAGCCAAAGAGATTGGTTTGTCTACATTACGGCAAATTATTGAAAGCGCTAATAACATTAATCCATCTGATATGTCAGAGACTGCGGTTCAAAGGCGAAACATTGGTGGCGTTAATGACTTGAGTGGAATGGAAATTTGCGCTAAAGTCGGAATTGAAAAAGGCACAAACGGTTATGAGGACAAGAATAAACTCATGGCAGCAGTGACACCGAACCAGAAAGATTTTATCCCTTCTGGACAAGCACCGATGGCGCAAGCCCCTGCGGTTCAACCGCAACAGGCAGCGCAGCCAACATCTGGTGCAGTTCCTAGTTGGGCTAATAAGTAATCTAGCGGCACAGGTTTTTTCCACACCTGCTAGACCTCGCACAGGGGGGGCGAGGGTCCAAAACCCCCCTCCATCTAGACTAAGAAGTGGATTCGGATATGTTACTGCGCCCTTACCAAGAGGCCGCTATCAATGATGCTTGTAAAGCATTAGATAAGCACAAAAACACAATCGTTGTTGCGCCCACAGGGGCGGGTAAAACAATTATGCTGTCTGCGCTTGTAGGCAAAAGATACGAGGACGGTAAAAAAATCCTTGTAATGCAGCATAGAGATGAACTTGTTGATCAAAACAAATCCAAGTTTGAAAGAATAAATCCATACATCACAACAAGTATTGTAAACGGAACTGTCAAAAATTGGAAAGGCGACACTGTATTCTCTATGGTGCAAACAATTTCCAGAAACAGAAATCTTATGGATCGCCCTGCTTTTGATATGATTGTTATTGACGAAAGCCACCATGCAGCAGCCGATACATATTTAAAAGTCATTAAAGCAGTAAAACAAGACAATCCAGATGCAGAGATTGTAGGCTTTACTGCTACACCTAACAGAGGCGATGGAAAAGGTTTGCGAAAAGTATTCAATAACTGTTCGCACCAGATAGATATTACAACACTTATCAGAGAAGGATTTCTCGTACCGCCAAAGTCATATGTGATTGATTGCGGTGTAAAAGACAAACTGAATGATGTGGCTATTAGCGGTAACGACTTCAACATGGAGCAAGTCGAGTCCATTATGAACCGCAAGGTTATTAATCAAAAAGTAGTTGAAGAGTATCTTAATCATGCAGAGGGCAGAAAAACCGTTGTGTTCTGTAGCACAATTAGACACGCAGAGGATCTGTTAGAAGAGTTTTTAGACCAAGGCGTTAATGCAGATATAGTCACAGGAGAAACGCCAAAGGCAGAGAGGGCGCAAACGCTACACGATTTAGTTCATAACGATCTTCAGGTTGTGGTTAATGTGGCTGTGCTTACAGAGGGCTTTGATGCGCCACCAGTGTCGTGCATCATTCTAACCAGACCATGTTCTCAAAAAGCCACAATGGTTCAAATGATTGGGCGTGGCTTACGCACAATAAATCCAGAAGAGTTTCCTGATTTAGTCAAAAGAGACTGCATTGTTCTGGACTTCGGGACAAGCGTACTAACGCATGGATCTTTAGAAGATCAAGTAAATCTAGACGATAAAGAAAAAGGTGAGCAACCGCTCAAGCAATGCCCAGAGTGCGAAGCTGTTATTCCTTTGAACGCTAAAATATGTCCTGTCTGTGGTCATGTATTTGATGGCGAGAAAGAAGAAAAAGAAGAACTTGACGTATTTGAAATGACAGAGTTCGATCTTATGAAGATGTCTCCATTTAGATGGATTAATATGTTTGGGGATCAAAGCCTGCGTATGGCTATGGGATTTGAGGGTTTTGTTGGAGTCGCAAATACCTCAAATCTATCAATTGCATTTGGTAAAAAATCTAGAGGAAAATTAAAAGTTCTTTCGGTTGGCGATGCTGTGCAAGCCACAGCAGCAGCAGATGATTTCTTACGAGAGATCGAAGATGGCAATGCGGCTGTAAAAACAAAAAGATGGCTAGATCAACGATTAACGGATAAACAGAGAGTACACCTTGCTGATCAAGGGGTAGATGTTGGGCTATTTGACTTCTCTTGGACGAAGTACAAAGCGGCTTGTATGCTTAGTTTCTTGTGGAACAAGGATGTAATCGAGGCAACAGTGGAGAGGTATCTATGAAAGACGTAAAAACGCGATGGGCAGTATATGATGATGGGCTTAAAATTTGGTTCAATGGTGAATTGGTTGCCAAAATTGATACAAGTGAATTTAAGCACATGGTTTCAGATCTTGCGTTATGGTTAAAGCACAATGATGCAGAGGATAAGGTTGATGGCTAGGTTTGAAATTTTTTTAATTCTTGCGAAAAGAAAAGATGATGATGAGATTTACACAGATAATTTAGAATATGTTTGTTTCTGTGAAGGGTCTTACAATCAAGATGCCATGAGTAAAAAAACAAGTAATGTCATTCAAGGCGAGATAGATGATTCAGAGGATGAGGTTTTGTTTGGTTCAGCCAATATTATTATCAGAGATAAAGTTGTATCTGCAATCAGCTTTAAGAACAAAGATTGTGATCCTGAAGAGATAGATCATCTATTAGATTTAATTTTAGAAGACAAAGAAGAAATAATGCACTGAGGAGGGCGTATGAGTAACGAACCAAAGCCAATAAAAGAGTTGGCATTTATATTAGGAACATTTGGTTGGGACACCAAATTCTCTGATCTTTCAGAAGATCAGGTTCATGTATTAATATTTGCTTTACAGGAAGCAGCAAAACTAACAGAGGAAGTTGAAATTGGGAAACTCGAAGACAAATACTATAAGTCAACAGGCGCTTGGCCTACTACAAGTATCCCCTTCTGATCCACAAGCAGAGGCAATATCGCAAGCAGTAGACAAAGCTATCGTAGAAAAGAATAGCAAACGCGAACGAAGAAAATATTTGGGAGCTTCAAGCATAGGTGACGAATGCAGTCGAAAGATACAGTATCGGTACTTAAACTATCCACAAGACGAGGGTTCGGGCTTCAGTGCAAGAACACTCAGGATATTCGAGTTCGGTCATTACATCGAAGACTACGCTGCAATGTGGCTACGCGATGCAGGGTTCGATCTGAGAACAGAGGATAAGATGGGAAAACAGTTTGGCTTTTCTATAGCCGATGATGAAATTAAAGGGCACATTGATGGTGTGGTCTGTGACGGTGACGTGGATATGGGCTATCCATGTCTGTGGGAAAACAAGTCAGCGAACGATCAAAAGTGGAAAGGCTTTCAGCGCATGGGGGTAGCCAAGGCAAATCCTGTTTACGCTACTCAGATCGCTTTATATCAAGCCTACATGGATCTTACAGAACACCCTGCGCTCTTTACAGTGGTAAATAAGAACACATCTGAGATTTACTACGAATTAGTGCCGTTCAATCGGGAGTTAGCACAGACGTCAAGTGACAAGGCTGTAAATATCTTGACTGCGGCTAAAGCAGGTGACATTCTACCTCGCATAGCTCAAACAAAAGATTTTTTTCTTTGTAAGTTTTGCGAGTTTAGGGAGACTTGTTGGAATAATTAAAAAAAGCGGGGGATAGGCAAAAGGACTATGATCTACCCCCCGAAGAGGTAAATATGTATATAAGGACAATATAATGTCATTAAGGGTAATTGGCAACACAAGATATGGTAGTGAACCGAGAGATTTAGTCGCAGAGATAACGGATAAAGTTCCGTCTTATGTGCAAATAGAGGCTTTAAAAAATGCTTATCCAAACGGAAGAGTTGTTCGGAATGAGTTTTATCTGGGGTCTTTGAATGGCGAAGCGGGTCAATCTCTCAAGATAAATATAGATCCATCTAGCTCAGAGTTCATGCGAGGCATGGACTTTAACACAGGTGATGGCATCGGGGGCATAACTAAAATCCTGATGGCGGCATATGGTTGGAAAATTAAAGATGTAGCCGAACATTTTGGCACATGGTTGGAAAAACAAAAGACAGAACCACCCATGAATCCAATAAATCCTGCACTTGCCCAGCCGCAGCAGGAACAACAACCCGAACAAGTTAAACAAAAGCGGGTTATCGACTACTCAACGCCATACGATGGAGAGTATTTATACCTGTCAGAAGACGGTGAAATTATCGTTGCGGTCAGGAAATACATCGAACGAGATCAAACTGGTGAAATTGTTCGGGATAATGACGGCAGCGCAAAAAAAGAGTTTCGTCAGTTCCCACGTTTACCAGAAACTAGGCCGTTATATAACCTACCGCAGATCAAAGAAGCAGATCGGGTCATATGGGTAGAGGGCGAAAAGTGTGCTGATGAACTAATTAAGCTTGGGCATACAGCAACTTGTACTATCGGGGGCGCAGGGATGCTATCTCAGCGCACAAAAGATAAGTTTGATTTCTCTCCATTGCACGGCAAAGAGCTTATTATATGGCCTGATAACGATGAAGCGGGTCAGAAATTAGCCAAAATAGTGCAAGAGCTTGGTGTTAACGCAGGGGCAAAAGCCGTTACGATGCTTACGCCACCACAGGGTAAGCCAAAAAAGTGGGACGCTGCTGATGCGATTGAAGAAGCTTTTGATATATCGAAGTTTCTCAACGCACCAAATCATAAAGTAAAGAGAACATTATCTCTCAAAAATAGAAACCTTCTTATTGAAAATCAATTCGTTGGCGCTGCACCCGAACAAAAATTTCTAATTGGAGATACCATACCGCTGGGAGTTCCATGTGTTTTCGCGGCTGCTGGAGATAGCGGTAAAGGTATGATGACATTAGATCTGGCTATGAAGGTGGCATCGGGCGAAGCTATGCAAAATTCTTTCGGGGGTTTAGTCTCTCATCACGGGTCAGCCATTATATTATCAGCAGAAGATGACAGAGATGAGCTTCATCGCAGGGTCAGCAGACTGGATAAGATGAACACTCGTTCGGGTTATAGACATGATTTGCTGGTTGTGCCCCTTCCAAACGAAGGCGGAGTGTTTCCAATTATGATGAAGGCCGACAATACCTACGTCACATCTCCAGAGTTTGAAAAGATTTACGAGGAAATGTTGGAGATCGAGGATCTGGCATTGATTGTTATTGATCCTATGGCATCATTTGTACACGCAGATGTAAATGCAGATCCTGCAGCAGGCGCTGCTTTTATGGGATTGTTAGCTCAAATGGCTACAGAAACAGGCGCTACAGTTATGGTTAATCACCACATGGCTAAAATCAGGGATAAAGATCCTGTTACAACGCCAGAACAGGCTCGTAATCTTATTCGGGGTACGTCAGCTATTGTCGATGGGGTTAGATCAGCATTTGCTGTTTGGCAAGTGGATGAGGGCGTAGCTAGAACAAGATGCACAAATCTTGGAATTAGTTACACAAGAAACACTGTCTTTGATGGCGCAGTCGTAAAATCAAACGGTGTTGCTAATCGGGACATCAGACATTTTATTCGTAACCCGAACAATGGACTGCTAGAAGATCGAAGTGAGGATATTAGAAGCATCATTGGTTCTGAAATTGTTCGGAATAGATTAGAATATGTGTTTAATTTTATAGATCTGCAAGAGCAGGCGGGTATTTATATGACGCATGATGGACAAGATAGTATCTTTGACACTATTTCCTCAACTCCAGATACAAATATAAACGCTGCAAACTTGAGGGATGATGGCAGAACTACAATTAAAAAAGCTGTTACAGCTTTGTTGCAAGCAGGTAGAATTGGTAAATATAAAAGAACAAATCAAGGATCGAGAAGGTTTCTCGGTGTTGTGGGCGGTGATCTATATCAAGCAGAACAAGCAATCATAAATGGAGGTGAGTAATGAAGGCTCAAGTAAAAGGTAAGATATACCAAAGCGAAGCGGCTAGAATAAGATATGAAGATCTCTACAGCAAAAACTGGTGCGTTCAAAATAGATTGGACGTATCAGAAAGACCAAATCTTCGGGGGCAAGTAAAAATAAAAACTTTTGCCGAAAAACAAGATGAGATTAAAAATCTATCTAAAAATGCAAAGATGGTTAATAGTTTTCTAAACAGAAATATGAAAATACCAAAAATTGCAGAAGTAATGTTTTCAACCGAAACTTTTGTTCGGAATATTATAAAAAAATACAACCTGCCAAAATAATTAATTAGGCCGAACTCGCGGCCTAACTAATTTTGATTGAACATCTGAAGGCAAGCACCACATAGAAATATCGTTGCCATATAATTCGTACATATGATCATACATATGATCAAACGTTCGGCTGCTCATGGCCTTCATGCAATGCTGTTCACTCTCGAACCAAACAATCGTGTCGATCTCATGGTTATGCAATGTGTAAGAAAGAACCAACGCTGTAAAGTATTCAATCATTTATTTTTCCAAACATCGTTAATCAAAATCTTGTCCTTATCTCCACCGAACTCAATAATAAACTCGCTCTTAGCCATTTGACTGGCTTTAGCAGAACTCTCAGCTTTAATCGGATAAGTCTTTCTAACAACGCCCTCTATCTCAACAAAGAACTCTCGCTTCTCAGGATAGTGATCAGGCTTTGGGTACACATGAACCGTGTGAAAATCTTCATCATCTGTTAGTCCCATTGGGCTTCTCCTTTTAAAACCACAACGTCCCCAACGATAGGCTGCATACATAGCTTTGATGCCGCCACATTAAGGGGCAAATCTTTTAAAAGCCCCTCTTCGTTAACAAGAACTTGCAATTCTGGTCTATGTGGCAAGTGAACCATTTCGACTAAACCACCGACAAGCTCTTGAGCTTTTTTTAAGCTCGGCCTGTCTTTCTTATTTTCGAATGTTATTATCATCTTCAATACCTAACTCTCTCATCCAGTTTTGCAGGGTTTGATAATTTTTCAACCCTAATAATTTAGAAGCAGAACTCACGTTCTTTGACTTCTCTAAGGCTCTACGAATGTATTTGTCCTTAGTCGTTCTAACAGCCCTCAGAACATCAAAGTCATCTTGAGCTAATAGATCAAGGTACGCAGGGTTATCCCTGCGCCATTGCTCATTGACACCAAGATTGTGCTTAATCTCGTCCTTAAACTTATTCAAATCAGTCTCAGTCTTGATGTCACTAAGCCTTTCGAGTGTGTAGTGCATACACATAGTATCGTCTTCAATAGCCATTTATGCTGCCTTTCCTAGCTTTGGGGCATGATAGCCCTTTTTAATTCCATACGCAGGATGCCCAGACCAGAAACCATCAATCCAGATGTATGGTAAGCCATCCTCTCGGTACACAACGTCATCCCAATGGGGCTTTGCCTTGCGCCAGTGGCCTCTGGTGTAGTGCAGTGGCATATGGAAAGATCTGCCACGTTCATCAACTTCACCCTCAATAGGCTCATTGATGTTCCAACTGATTTCATGCCATTGCTCTACGTCAACGCCATGTTGCTTCTGCGCTCTTTTGCGCTGCTGCCTACTACCCGACTTCAAAACGTCCACAAATCGGGGCTGATTGATCAAAGAAAACGCACCAGAAATTGTAGTAATCATTTCAAGATACATCGCATGAAAGCTTTCATCGTTCTCTAATCTTTCGTGCAGCTCTGTCGGGAACCTAATCCCACCACGCTTTAATTCGTAGCTGCCAATATGAGTAGGAGTTGAATTTCGGGCTACCAAACGAATAGCAACTGAACCATCCTCAGACTGTCGGCAAAGAAAGCCATCAATATGACCGCTGCCAAATGCCCTGACAACTTCTCCAGTGTCCAAATCCTTTGTGTCGAATGTGTCTAAAGAGATAAAGCAAAGCTTTGACGGTAGCCTGCAATCTTCAGAGAATACAACCTCCCTGCTATTCTCTTCTTCCTCAACCAACTCATTATGATAAGCTGCCAAAGCTTCTTTGAAGTCTTCGGAAATAAAGTACATATCCGCTTCCTTCATGTCCTCTAAGGCATAACGGTAGTTTTGAAGAACCCCGAAGTTTAAATCTTCGGGACTCTCTATTGTACTTCTGAAATTGTCCATTACATCAGTAACGATCTCAACGAATTTATTGCTCATTGTTACCCTCCCAATTTAATTCAAAGTTAATGTTGTGATAACGGCAGTAACCAATAGCCACATACATTTTTTCACACATACTATCGTAAAACATCGCGTGAACTTTACCGTCATCATCGCAAATTAAAGTAAGCCAATAGCCATCTTCATCTGCCCAACTTAAAATTCTACCTTCATCACTGGACGTTTCAAAAGATTGACCAATTACTTCAGTAAGACCAGAGATACTCCAAGCGAATTTATTTAAGGTTTTAGGTGCAACTTTCATTACCATTTCTCCCCAAATACTTTCTGAAACGCTTCGTCCAGAACTTGGTTGATCTCAATCATGGCTTGAGGCTCAATGAACTTGACCTCTCCACCACACTCGCAAAGGTCGGGGGCAAAATCATCCACCCCCCACTCTTTGTTACACTTATTGCAAATCCACATCTTTAAACTCCCTAATGTTTTCCAATGTCCAATCGTGACCGTTATCAGTTTGCTCCCAATCTGCTTCACAGTCACCCTTTGCAATCTCCCACGCTTCATCTTGGCTATCGGCTTCAATAATAGCGGTATATCCCACATCCATTGTGGCAGTTACTTTAAACTTAGGCATATGGTTCCTCCATTGATTCAACATCGTCAGGCTCAACGTGCCACGTTCCATGTTTAACGTCAGCATACTCGAAGTTATCCATAAACTTCTGTTGCGCTTCTTTTGGGCTGTCAGCATCAACCGTTTCAGATAGCACTACTCGCACTTCATATCTCATATTACCAACTCGCCTGATAGGTTACAGTGTTCCAAGAATTGGATTCCACCCACTCAGCGGCTTTGTCAAAAACCTTTGCGTGTTCTTCACCATTCAATCGGTCTTCATCCCACCACTCAGGATGTCCGAAGAAACAGCCGTTACAATCTTCATTGTCAGGTAAGCCACCATCACGCAAAGCTTGAGCAATACGATTACAATCCAAATTAGTTAAATGAATAGGTTGACAATCATCAACATCACCTGCGAACACCTTCACAATATACTTGTGCAACGGTGCAAACTTGCACCAGTAACCCATGTCAAGAATGTACTCAGAAACCTCAAAGCCATCAATAACAGGTCGCTTTACCTCTAATGAACCACCTTCTGGTGCTTGCTGCGAATGATCGTATTTACTAACGAACTTTTCACCGCGTAGATACATATCTAATCCCATGATAATCCTCCTTATACTAGATATATTATAAAGTATAAAGTATTTTATCTAAAAGGTCAAGAGGAAATATAAATTTTTTTATAAAAAAACCCCCGATGCAAAAACAGAAATAAAAGCATCGAGGGTATAGTCTAGTATTTTGAGGTAGTAAGTAACAAGCGATTAACTTACTATATTTAAATTATAACATGGGAACATATGGGATGTCAAGTAAAAAAACCACTAGCACACAAAATATTGCTGTAGGTTATACCACTGGTAAACATAACACAGCAGTAAGTAATAACCCGATGAATTGTTCGGCTTATAAAATACAACTGAAACTTACAACACAGCAGTAGGAAATAAAAAACCCCCGCACGAATGCGAGGGTCAAGTTATTCGGGTTATGTCAGGATCTAAAACCATTCGAAGTGAACTCCTAAAATCCAAACAATAACCATTAAGATAGCAATTACAGCAATCCAACGATCTTCAAAGTCAGCATCCATCTGCTCCAAAAGCCGAATAAGTTTATTCATTTTATACCTCCGATAAAAATGATTTCATTTGTTCTTGTGAAAATTTTCTAGACCTCGGTGTAGGGGAATTGATAATAAGTTTTTTAATTAATTCCTTAATTGCGGTCATATCTCCACTTTTAACATCTTTTTTAATTTGATCCAAAACCTCATCAATAAGTTTATCCATCTTTACTCTCCAATTCAAAGCTAATCCAAATTTGACCATCATCCATTAAGTCAGCGTGTTGATAAAACTCAACAGGCTTGTCCTTTACGAACTCCTTTAACAAATCAATAAATTCATCTTCATCCATTTGCCGTAACTCCTACATCAACAAGATCAGCGTCACGCTTTGCAGAACGTAGGTAATAATCATCAAGGCCGAAGTATTTATAACCCTCTTCGATCATGTTGTAGTAACCACCAGACGGTACATGCAAATAGTTCTTGTTGCCATTCATGTCGTAAATGATCCACTCTTTATTGATCTTCCTGCGATCATAAAAATCTGGATAGCCTTCCAACATATCCAACGCACCAAGACAGTCCTCTGTGATTTCCCACAATACAACTGGCAAGATAGCATCAGCATCAGCACGAAAGTCAGCCACGCCACGAAAGATCAAACGGTAATTAGGTAAGTAAAACCCACCCATTGGTTTGGCCTTGGGGCAACGATGCGACATCGCCTCCCTGTTAGTGTTCATTCCATATGCTAAATAATACATTTATTGTTTCCTTTTTTACTAGATAAATTATCTTATCATTTATGGGAAAGTTTGTCAAGTAAAAAATAAAAGAGGGGGAAACAAATCCCCCTCAATATGCAATCACAGCCAAGGAATTACGCCAATATTAAAACCGCTTGCACTGCCACGGTTTGAGACTCTTAATGATAACACTTTTGGCGATCTCAGCACTCATGGCTTACTATGCTTATTAATTAATAGTCGCGTGTTTAGCCTCTAAACTAGCAACCCACTTTTTTAGGTTTTCATTTAAATGAATGTCAATCAACTCAGAACAAACTTCGTTTGTAATAGTAGAAAAGTAATCAAGAAAATAATCGTACTTTGGGTTCCAATCTGGTTGCGGCATATCTTTAAGACATTTCTTAATGATGTCCAAAACCTTCTCCTCAGTAACATCAAGAGTATTGGTCATGTATTTTAAATACTCTTTCTTGACGTACTCCTCTAAAGCAAGATCACCCTCTGCGTAAATCGTGTGAGCATCAGCCACAGCTTTCAACTCCTCAGTATACTTAGGATCACTCTTCATGTGCTTCATGAACTCCTTAAAGTAAAAGTTTAAAATCCAAGTGCCAAACATATCAGTATCGTTTTTCATTTTTATTACCCATTCCTATTCATTACATATTCTAGTTGTTCGTTGTGCGGATGCCTGTGCTTGTCAGTTTCTAGATAACTTAATCTATTGTATAGCTTCCAATATGTGTTCTCGAAAACTTCTTTGCAAACCGCATCATTTTGTTCTGCGTCAGACATTTTTTTAGCCGCTTCCAGAATAACATTTACCACATCGGCAAGTTGATTAACGCAAGTCTGAGCGTCCTCTAAAGTGCAATCTTTGTTGCTGAAAGAATTTAATTTAATAACCATTATTACCTCCTATAAATAACCATTTTTTTCATCTTCAATTAAACGATCTTCCATACCGTCAGAAAGCCAAGCATTAGATCCATAAGGAACTCTACAACCCCAATGATCATGATTAATATAACCAAGATCATTAACTTTCTTAGCTAAAACGTCTGCACGATCACGATCATGAAAATTATAATAATGAGAATACTCTCTGCCTTCTGCATCATACGCCATTAAATGAAATAATGTTTTACCATTCCTAGCTGTATAATAAACTGTATGCGCTGTGCTTTTTTCTAACTTTACTTGCATTTGTTTACTCCTCTAAAATACTATCACTATAGTATATGAAGTTTTTCCATATGTCAAGAGAAAAAATAAATTATTTTATCTTTATTTTACGTCAACATTTTCTACGTCAAAGTTGACGCGGTTGACGTTGCCGTAACTTATTCAATAAAATCAATGACTTAGACCAATCGCGTCAACTACGTCAGAAAGTCGAGTTGACGTAAATAAATCAATAAAATCAATGGGTTAATTTACGTCAACTGCGTCACCCCCCTTATAGGGGGGGATATACATCATCCCCCCTTGACGTAATGGAGCGTCAGCCGCTTCCTGATGTTCTGGGAAATTATGACAACTATAGCACTTGACCATCGTAGCGTTTTTAGTAGAATGGCTGCGGGTCATAAGTCGTAAAATTGTTCGGGTAGGAGCTGGTATGCCGAAGGTAGGAATAAAAGAAGATAAGATACACGGGAACAGAAGGCTCAATCCAAAACAGCAACAGTTTCTCAAAAACTATCTTCACGGAGATATGACACAAACCGCAGCAGCACGAGAAGCAGGGTATTCGAACGCCAACGTCAGAGCTGTGCAGCTTCTTAATAATCCCACGGTAAAAGAACGCCTCGAAGAAATGAGACAGGAGCTAGAAAGCAAGTACGGTGTCTCTGTGACTAAATCTGTTCGGGATATGCAACTGCTCAGAGATGAAGCATGGCAGGCAGGAAACTTTTCAGCAGCAATTAAAGCAGAAGAACTCAGGCTCAAGGTAACGGGATTAATGGTCGCTCGTAGCCATGTAACACACGAAAACATAGATAGCCTAACCCGTGACCAAATCGTAGAACAACTGGAAGAATTTATGGATCGTGCTAAAAATCGTATGATTGACGTTACACCAGCAGAAAATCCCATAGAAGCCGAACAAATCCCAGTAGCAGCAGATAGCGAGAACCCAGCGGAATAGCTGGATTGCCTAGAGGGGGCGGTCGGGCGTTCCCCAGCGGGAAAATGTTCGGGATGTGTCGGGGGTCGGGATCGGGCTTTGTCATCACCAGCATCGGGATCGGGGTTAAGCCGAAAAATTGTTCGGGATATTATACCATCGGGCTGCTGGGTGTGCAACTCGAACTCGGAGCAGCAGCTCCTCCTTTTGAAGATCGGGGTCTTCGGGATCGGGGATCGGGAACAATTGTTCGGGATCGGGGCGCTGGGATCGGGACACCCCCGGTAATTCATTACCTGCTCCCCGGATCTTCCCCGGCAGCATCTCCTCCCGCCCGGCGGAACTGTGCCCGGTGAGCTAACCCGAACAATTGTTCGTAAAACCCCCGGCAGCCCGGTGGCTTCCGCCCGGTGTTCAGCCCGGCATCCCGCCTGGATAAAAAAATTTATCTTAGGGGTTGACACTCTCTATTATATGGGAT
>Ga0196887_1000150_pt1 | contig 34031 bp, 47 predicted proteins | sample VirMetDEL_Mar_31_FD_169094 | JGI IMG/M metagenome (GOLD analysis project Ga0196887, IMG submission 169094) | Aqueous microbial communities from the Delaware River and Bay under freshwater to marine salinity gradient to study organic matter... | ecosystem: Environmental > Aquatic > Marine >... | reverse complement strand
GAGTTAAAGCAAAAATACCAGATTATTGAGCCAGATACTTCTGGGCCAAGACCAGAAGACTGGGAGCATAGATATTTTGGAAATTAATATAAACAGGGGCTTTGGCGCCTTTAAAACCCAACACCGATGAAAACAGACACAGATTTACAAATTGGCTTTGCTGGCACCTTTTACACTTTATGGAGTGTTTCCAGCGAGGCTATTTATTCCACTACACCACATGGTGTGCATTATTTAAGTAATGTGAAATCCATTAAAACTTACCACCAGAATTTATCTAAAGACCTGGAGAGCGCACAAGCGAAAGCTAAAAAAATGGGGTGCCAAAACCTTATGCCAGATGATTCTTTAAAAGGCAAAAAAAGGTCATTTTCCACAAGCCAATATTTTGAGTATGATTACAAAAATTATGAATTTAATTGTGGCCGTAATAGATACGATGATATTCGTGAGTGCCAGGATTTGAAGTATTTAATTTACTGGATAGGTTCGGAATACCATGGTTTAGAGTTTGCAAGAGCTAGAGTTATGGAGCTTGACAGTAACTATGTTATTTACAAAAAAAACCTAGTTACAAAAGGCCGTAAAAAAGAATTACAGCTGATGGCTAGAATTTTGGCTGGTAAAGTTGAGGTGGTTGCAGTTTCTAATTTATCACCGATACTAGAGGAGTTGAATAAATGGGAAGTTAGGGTAAATGTAGCAAACCCAAAAACGAAAATAGAGCGTGAATTTAATGATTTCTGGAAGTATGGTTATGCGGTTAATGTTGTTACCGATATGGAAATGACACGCAAAACTTACAGAGGCTTTGAATATTACACGCCAGCTGGCAAAAGAAGTTTCAAAAAAACTATTTTTACAGTGAATAATGAAAATTTAATATTAATTTAATAAAGTCCTAGTAATAGGCATTATACCGATGACAGATTTAACAGGAACCATGAAAGCATTTTTAGCAATAGGAAACATGACCAGCGGGAACCAAACTTTAGCTGAAAAAGTGGCTTATAAGCAAAAAATAGTATTTTCTACAATGCGTTTTCACAACCCTTACTGGGAGCAACCAAGAGATTGGGATGCCTTGACCGATGAGCTGAAAATGGAGCGTTTAACAGCGATTGAAAATTTAACCCTTTAAAACCCAAAACCGATGGAAAACTTTAAAAACTTATATGAACGATTAACAGATGAGCAAAGGCTAAAATTAGCTGAATATTTTAGAACAGTACCAAATTCACTGGAGGCGCTTATTATGGACTTAAAAGCCACACATTTTGTGCATGAATTACCGATTGGTAGTGCTATTAGTTTAAAAAACGCAGTGGTTACAGACCAGAACGAATTTACAGCGTTACAATACCTAAATATTTTTGAACCTAAAACTAATACCGATGAAAAAAGTACAGATTAAAGGCCTAGATGGCTCAATTATTGAAGAAACTACATTTGCACCAGCGTTATATGTAAATGAAACAGCGATGAGCTTTGTGGTTCTGATGGCCTCTGGGCGTAAAGCCTATGTGGATAGAAATAATGTAATGCCTCATGATAATGAGGCTATGATGTGGGTGGATGTTGAATATTTAAAATACTATTAATATGGATGATTTATTTAAAAAACTAGGTGATATGTTTAACCCACAAAACACCGATAGCGAAATGCAAAAGCTGGCCAAATTTATGGATGAGCAAATGGCAAAAGCCCAGGAATCCACACAGAAATACAAAATTAATTCTATGCTTTTGGATGCTGATATTGAGCCGATGGATGAGGAAAATGTTTGCGACCATTGCCAGGCCCCATGTACTGGGAGTTATTGCAGTGATGATTGTAAAAAATACGATTTAGAATGATGCTAGAAAATATAATTGAATGTTATGATGGCTATGGTTTTGAAATACTTAAAGCTGATGGTTTTGATGAGGCCGTTATTGGCTTTGAGGAAAATGATTTAAGACTAATTTATTCAGTGGCGAAAGTTCTGGAGATTCTGAAAAAGGATATGAGTACAGAGGATGCAATGGAACATTTTGATTTTAATATAAAAGGCGCTTATATTGGACCACAAACACCGATATGGTGCTTTGATGATTACTAATAAAAAAACAGAAAAGATGAGTAAACTTGAATACGTTTTAGAATTGTCAATGATTATTGAAATAGATGGCAAAGTTAATTTAACTAAGCTAGAGAAAATTATTGATTTAAATAATAAATTTTATAATACTAAAATTATTGAAAGATGAGTACAAAAAACAGAACGATTAAAATTGACGAATGAAAAAAGTTGAAATAATTACCGATGTGGAAAGTGGTACCCTCAAACGAAACCGAAATCTTATAAAAAAGGTTATAGGAATGTTTGAGGGTAAAACTATTTTAATAACTTTCCAGATAAACCGAAAAAGGCGCTCAAATGACCAAAATGCTTATTACTGGGGCGTTATAATACCGATATGGCAAAATATATTAATTACAGAATGGGGTGAACCTTACAGCATACAGGAAACCCATGAGTTTTTAAAATATAATTGCAACTATACTGAAAAGGTGAATGAAGCCACTGGGGAGGTTTTAAGAGCCTCAAAAAGTACAAAGGACAATTCCACCACAGACCAGGAGATTTTTCATTTAAAGGCTAGGCAATTAGCCCAGGAGATGTTTAACGTGCTTATACCAGAGCCAGGAGAACAACTATTAATAACATAAATAGATTTTTAGTAACTTTACATATTAAAACCGATGTATTATGGCATACGACACTAAAGAATTAATAGAGCTTTCTTTTGAGGCTATTAAAAAGCATAAGTTGTTTTTTATTGAGGATTTGGTAGCTTATTTACCATGTAGCTCCAGGACTTTTTATAACCATGACTTACATAATATGCAAGAGTTAAAGGATTTGGTAGCTACTAACAGAATAATCACCAAAAGAAAATTACAGCGAAACTGGGAGCAAAGTGAAAATGCTACACTTCAAATGGGGCTAATGAAAATGATAGCCAGTATAGAGGAGCGCCAAAGATTATCACAAAGTTATACTGATGTAACAACCAAAGGTGAAAGCCTTAATTATACCGATGAGGAAAGGGCTAAGCGCATAACAGAATTACTAAAAGAGCGTGGAGATGTGGAGTAATTTACAAGAGGCTGAGCTTGACAAATTATTACATGATGATGCTATTTCTAAATCCAGGAATAGCTTATTGACTTTTACTAAAACCACATTGGATGCTTTTGAGGTCCAACCATTTCACAGGGTTTACTATAAAATGCTAGATGAGTTTGCAAAAGGTAAAATTAAACGGCTTATAGTTTCTATGCCTCCGCAACATGGGAAAACAGAGGGTTCCACAAGGAGGCTCTCAGCATATTTGCTAGGGAGAAACCCAGATATAAAAATAGGCGTGGCCTCTTATAACTTTTACTTTGCCAGTAAACTAAATAGAGATGTGCAAAGAATTATAACTACACCAGAATATTCAAAAATATTTCCAAATTCAACACTTTCAAATAATAACGTGGTTACAAAGCTAGGGAGTTACCTAAGAAATGGTAATGAGTTTGAAATTGTTAATGCTATTGGTGGCCTAAAATCAGTGGGGCGTGGTGGTGCCTTGACAGGTAATAAAATTGATGTAATGTTGATGGATGACCTTTACAAAGATTACATGGAGGCAAATTCACCGATAGTTAGGGAAAGTGTATGGGATTGGTACACAACAGTTGTAGATTCTAGGCTACACAACAACAGCCAGCAATTAATTGTGTTCACCAGGTGGCATGAGGAGGATTTAATTGGGCGCTTAGAGGCTAAAGGCAAGGTAAAAACAGTTTCTACTTTTGAGGAGATTTACCAGCCATTGAAATTTGATGAGTGGCTAAAAATAAACTTTGAGGCTATAAAAGACAGTGAGCCAACAGAGCTGGACCCAAGAGAAAATGGGGAGCCATTATGGCCCAATAGACACAGTAAAGAAAGTTTACTAGCCTCTATGGAAATGGATGTTGAGAAATTTAACTGTTTATACCAGGGAAATCCAGAGAGTGCTGAGGGGTTACTTTATAGCACTTTCAAAACTTACAACGATTTACCAGAGGTGAAAATGGTTAAAAATTACACAGATACAGCTGATACTGGACAGGATAAATTATGTTCTATTGTTTACGCATTGCCACTGGCTAAAGCTGATGACCATTTGTATATCCTGGATGTACTTTATACAGATGAGCCAATGGAGGTAACTGAGCCAGCTGTAATTGACTTATTCAATAAAAATGAGGTACATTTAGCAAACATAGAATCCAATAATGGAGGGCGTGGCTTTGCCCGGGTAATTCAAAATGGTGTGAAAGGCCATGTGGATTGGTTCCACCAGGGTAATAACAAAGAGGCCAGATTATTTTCAAATAGTGCCACAGTGAACAGGCGTATAGTGATGCCAGCCGATTGGTTTTTGAGGTGGCCTAAATTTTACTCAGATGTAGTTAAAACTAAAAAACTATTCAAAGCCAATAAATTTGATGATGCTCCAGACACCTTGACAGGTATTGTGGAAATGGAAAACATACCAGAAATATTCACATTCTAATTTTGAGTGGATAAAATTTGTAACTTTGAGCAATAACATTATAGCAAATGAAAATTATAGATAAGATAGGCCAGCTCTTTGGGAGCAAGGTAAGCGCCAAAACAACTACAAATGCCTATAATGAGGCTTTTTTTGAATATATTGGAGAAACTGGAACTGGATATGATACCGATGCAAAGAGCTATATTGACCATGGCTATAACGTAAACAGCATAGTTTATTCTATTGTAAACCAGCAAGCCAGGAAATCAGCAAAGGTGCCATTCTATATTAAAAAAGTTGATGATGAGCAAAAAGCTAAACAGTTTTTAGTAGAAATCAAAAAGGAAAACATAGGCCAGCCCCAGGTGAAATTAAACGCTAAGGCCCTGGAGAAAAAAGCATTTTCAGAGGTGGAAACAATGGATATGCCGATTGAAAAGCCAAACATATTCCAAAGCTGGGGTGAATTTATATCACTTTACAAAACATTTCTAAAACTTACAGGTAACGTTTACATTTACATGATGGCCCCAGAGAATGGGGTTAATGCTGGAGCGCCTATGGCGTTTTATTTGTTACCTAGCCATTTGATTGATATTGTATTAAAGCCAGGCGCAAATTTATTAATTGATGATAGCCCTATTGATTATTATAGATTAATTGAGGGAGCTGTTTATAAAGATTTTCCAGCTGAGAGCGTGGTGCATATCAAATATTCAAACCCTAATTTTGATATTAATGGGAGCCATTTATATGGCCAAAGCCCTTTAAAATCAGCCCTTAAAAATATAGAGAGTGCAAACGAGGCTTTAACCCAAAACATTAAAACCCTTAAAAATAGTGGTGCTTTTGGATTTATACATGGTAAACAACAACCATTAAACCCAGACCAGGCCCAGGAGTTAAAAGACAGGTTAAGGGAAATGGATAATTCACCAGAGCGCCTCAGTAATATTGCTGGAGTGAGTGCTGAGGTTGGTTTTACACGTTTAACTTTAACCACCGATGAGTTACAGCCATTTGCATATTTAAGCTATGATGAAAAGCAACTTTGTAATGTTTTAGGCTGGAGTGATAAGCTCCTAAACAATGATGCTGGAGCAAAGTATAGCAATATCCAGGAATCCAGAAAACAGGTTGTTACTGATGATATTATGCCAGATTTAGGGCTATTAGAGCAAGCCTTTAATGATGTTATTCTACCAAAATATACCAAGTATGCTAATACCATGCTTTATTTTGATGTTTCTACATTACCAGAAATGCAACTAGATATGGCAAGCCTTACCAGCTGGCTAACCAGAGCATTAAAAGATGGTGTAATTAACAGAAACGAATATAGAGAGGCCTTGAACTATCCAATACTAGAGGAGGAGGAAATGGATGTTTATACAGTGAGTGGTAAATTAAATCCTTTAGAGAGAGCTTTGGAGGAGGAGGAAAAACCACCGATGCCTGGAGTACCTGGGCTACCAGCTCCAAAAGGAAAACCAAACGCTGAAAAAAAAAATCTAAGAACCAACAAAGCTGGGTTCAACCCCAACCAACAAAGGGAGGCCGATGGCAAATGGGGAGCTGGAGCGAGTACCAGCAGTCTAAAAGATAAGCCATGTTTTAAAAGCTGGTTTGGTGATTCAAAAATTGTAGATGAGGATGGTGAACCAAAAGAAGTTTATCATGGTGGCGTTGGAAAAATCACAGAATTTGATGATAGATATGCTGGAGATACAACAGCAAATAATGACCATGGCGCTTTTTACTTTTCAGATGATTACGATGTAGCAAAAAGTTATAGCATACAAGCATTTAAAAGGCGTTACCAAGATTATCCAGAGGGTTTAATTGAGGATGGGCTTGTTGATGAATTACCATTTGAAATTGGAGATTATGGACCACAATATGAATTTGTAGATGAGCTGGCACATGAGAAATTAAATATAGTGAGTGCCTACATGAGAATGGAAAACCCATTTGTTATAGATGCCGATTATTCCAACCTAAATGATGTAAGAGAGAATTTTAATATACAGAATCTAATAGGAGCCATAAAAGGCGTTTCAGTAGATGAGTTTCCAATGGTTTTGTATGATTACATGGATGAAAATTATGATTGGATTGATGGCCCTTTTGATGGCTTAATAATCAAAAACGTGATTGATGATATAGGACCATTATCACAAGTTTACCAAGATGTACATATTGCCATAGACCCAAACCAGATAAAATCCATTGATGCAGAAAGTTTTTGTGATGAAACATTAATTAATAAAGCTGGATTCGACCCCAACCAGGCCAGAAGTGCTGATGGTACCTGGGGTGCTGAGGGTGAAATGACAGATAAGGACCATGAGGCAATTATTCATTATACCGATGAGGGATTTAATGATATGAATAAGCATTTAAGAAACTGGGGAAGTGTTCATGGTATTGCTAAAGTTGAACAAGATATTGAGAACTTAAAAACAGCTCTAAATAAATTACCAGACTGGCAAGGCACTGTTTATAGGGGTTTAGATTTAGGTGGTATAAATATGAATATGGAGCAACTAATAAAAAGGAGAGATGGCATTATTTCTTTTAGTAGTTTCTTATCTACTTCTCAAAAAATGACTTTTCCAAATGATATATTAGAAGGAGGCCGAGGTGGTGGAAAATACTTATTTGAAATTATAAGCAAAAGAGGTAAAGACGTTGAGGAATATGTTTATTTATCTGGAGAGCAAGAGGTTATATTTTTACCTAAAACAAAGTTTAAAGTTTTAGATTATGATTTTGAGGGTACAATAAAACACGTTAAACTAAAGGAGTTATGAGTAGATTTATTAGTGATACAATAGATTTTGAATTTATAGATGAGCAACCAGGCATAGTAGAGCGCATGATTAAAGCCCTAGATTTAGATGGGGAGCCTGGAGATATTACTATAAAGGCTGGATTCGACCCAAACCAGAGTAGAAATGCCGATGGTACATGGGGTTCTGGAGTAGATAAAATTACAGTTTATAGAGGGCGAGGCCGAAATTATGCTGAGGGTGAAAATGAGGGTTTTTTATGGGTGGCAACAAATAAAGAAACAGCCTCAAATTATGCTGAGTGGGATGAGGATGGTAACCCATTGGTTGATGAGTGGCAAATAGATAAGCCAAAAAATCCTTTAAAATTTCCATATAAAAGACCAAACCAATATGTAACCAGTGAAAATATAGAAAATATATTTAGACAATATCTACTAAGGAAAATTAAAGCAAAGGAAATTTCTATTGAAGATTACAGGTTGCTTTCAGAAAAAATAAAAAAATTCAGAAAGCTGGCTGGTGATAAAGTTGAGGCTTTAAGCACAGTTTTAAATAAAAAAGAAACAGCTAAAATAAGTTCTGAAATAATTAGAGATTTAGGTTTTGATGCTTTAGAAATTTCTGAGGGTACTTTTGTAACTTATGGGCTTTTAAAAACCAAAAAACTTTTAAAGGATATTATAAACCAAAAAGCTGGATTCGACCCAAACCAACAGCGAAATGATGATGGTACCTGGGGTTCTGGAGGGCAAGATGTTGAAAACGCTTTAGAGGCCTTACAAACTTTAGAATTAGAGGATGACCAAGTAAGAATACCAGAATTTAACCCAGACACCGACGAAATAATTGATAAATTAGAGCCTGGGGTTTTTATTTATGGTAAAAATAGCGCTGAAATTAGAGAGGTCGGGCCACAAGAATTATTTTTATTAGATAGTGATGATGAAATAATGGGTTTTGTTAGATTGACTAAAAACAAAAAACAAGCCTCAATAAATTTAATCTATTTAAAAGAAAATTTTAGGGGTTATGGTTATGGTTCTAATTTTTATAAATATTTCTTAGATAAAGGTGTAAATTTAAAAAGTGATTCTGAAATTACTGGGGGTACAATGGGTTTATACAAATCTTTAATACGTCAAGGCTACCCATACAAAATAGATTCAAAAGGAAGAGTTATTTTAAAACCAAAACCAAGAACCAAAGATTTAGCCGATGTGATTAACCAAAAGGCTGGATTTAAGCCAGGCCAGGCAAGAGATAAGGATGGTAAATGGGCTGATAAATGGGCTGGAATGAAAACCAGAGAGCAAGAGATTAAGGACCAGAAAAAAGAAACAGCTTTAATTTATGATGCCGATGGTAATTTGCTCCAGGAAATTGGAGGCTCAGAAACCCATGTGGAAATACCACTTTTACAAGATGGCGCACATATTTTAACACATAACCACCCAAACAGCTCCAGCTTTTCAAGAGCTGATATACTTTTTTTAACAGATAATGATTTAGGTAGTATTAGAGCCATTGGACCTAGTGGAAATATTTTTGAGATGACTTTAAAAAAAGAGTTTTTTGGCTGGAAATCTGAGGTTTTAACGTCATGGAGTGATGCAAAAGAATTAGCTGATGCAGAAGTTAAATCGTACCTTGTGGAATCTTTAGGTGAGGACTGGGAAACACCATATTGGAGAGTTAATGAAAACAAAGTAAAAACAGCCCAAAAGGTTTTTGGTAGATGGTCCGATAGGGTAAACTGGCATTTAGCAAATAGCACTGAATTTGGAAAAAAACACTTAAATTATAAAACTTATAAACCATGATATTTAACCAAGGAGGCACTTTAGATGGAAAAGAGGAGTATGATAATGATATTAAGCACTTAATAAATGTGATTGATAATATTGTTTTAGCCGATGTAATAAACACCAAAGCTGGATTCAAAGAGGACCAGACCAGAGGCCCAGGAGGTCGATGGAGCAAAACTGGAGGCTGGAATAAGATAAACACTAAAACTGTTTTAGATTACCACAATAAAGAGGGTGGTTCCACTTATGGAATGGATGGTATAAATAAAGCTGGAGCCGAGGGGATGGGTTCTGTTAGTGTTTACACAAGTCCACCAGAATCTTTAGTATTAGAGGGTAAATTAACTGAGCAAGATTTAAGTGATTTTCTGGAGGCTAATAAAGCTCTTTTGAAAAATAGTAGTAAATTTGGCCTAGGTTCCTGGTATAGCACAAAAAGCAATGTTACTTTTTTAGATGTTGTTACTATTATAAAATTAAAGGATGCTATTAAATTAGGCGTAGCCAACAACCAACAAGCTATATTTGATTTAGAAAATATGGTTGAAATTAGCACAGGTGGTACTGGTATTGATGAGAAAAAAAGCCAAGATATGAATAAAGAAAAATGGGGGGCGTATGGCAAATATTTAGAGGCCACAAAGCCAGCTGAGAGAAAAATTACAAGTAGGGCTGAATTGGCTCAAATGGCTAAAAACGCTCAGTCTAAAAAGAAATAATGACCATAGAGGAGTACAAAGATTGGTATTACGAACTTCATGAAAAATATGAGGAAACTTCTTTTGCTATGCTCCAGAGAGGGTTTAAAACTACACTTAAAAAACTTAAAAAAGCCAGACTAGATAATATTAAAAAGGATGTTGAAAAGCTAATTACCTATGAGGATATTTTTGATGTAATTTTATCAATTTACCTGGTGATTGGTAGAGCGCAAGCCGATAGAATGTTGAAAGGCATTGAAACCAACACAATAAACATAAAGGCCAGGAATCCATTATTTGGTGAGGCTTTTGCAAAGGCTGTTTTAGCATTTCTGGAAACTTTTGGAGGTGATAAAATTAAGTCTATTAGAGAGGAATTTATAGGTGCTGTAATTGATTACATTATTGAGAAAAATAAAGCTGGTGATAGCTTTGTGAGGACTGTTAGGGAACTTCAAAACACCTTTGGAGAGGAAACTGGTTTATACAGGTGGCAAATGCAAAGAATTGTAAGGACCGAAACCATGAGCGCCAGCAACTTTGCAAGCTGGGAGGCCATGAAAAGTGAGCGCCTTATAGTGGATAAAGTTTGGATAGCAACAAATGACCATAGGACCAGGGATGGCGAAAGCAAAAAAGAGTATGACCATTTAGCAATGGAGGGTATCACATTACCCAGGGAAACCAAATTTAAGGTACCAAACCAGGATGGCTCTATTGATGAATTAATGTACCCAGTGGACCCAAACGGAGCGCCTGGTAATACGATTAATTGCCGATGCACCATTGCACCAAGGCCCAGGAGAGATAAGGATGGAAAACTAATATTTAAACCTAGAGAGGCCAAGGCTGGGTTTGACCCTAACCAGGCAAGGCAAGCCGATGGTAAGTGGGGTTCTGGAGGTGCTACAAATCCATTTCCTAATTCTAAAGTAAAGGATAAAGTTTATCATGGAACCTATACTGATTTTGATGAATTTGATGTAATTGGTAATGAAAACGCCTGGTCAGCAGAATACCCAGAGGGAGCCATATTTTTTACAAACCTAAATGATAGAGCAAAAATATACGGAAATAAAATAAAAGAGGTTTTTTTAAATATAACAGACCCAGTTATAATTAATTTAGAGGCTGGTTCACCAGAGAGTTATATTGATAATAACTATGAGCCTTTTGCTAGATATTTTAACGAGGGAAAAGATGGAATTATAGTAAATGGATGGTCCCCAAATAGAAGTGATACAGGGCCTATAAGCATAAAAACAACAGTTTACGTAGTTTTTTATCCAGACCAAATACACACAATAAGAACAAATAAAAAATAATTTACTAACTTTGATACTATGAAAGGATTATTGAGTTTTAAAAACAACAGTTTTGGAGCTGTTAAAGATGTAGATACAAAGAGCCGAGTTATCACAGGTTACTTATCAAACTTTGATAATATTGATAGTGATAATGATGTGATGGTAAAAGGCGCATTTAAGAAATCTATAAACGAAAGGCGCAACCAAATATACTTTTTAAACCAGCATAATTTTGCACAACCACATGGCCGTTTTTCAGTTTTAACTGAGGATGCCAAAGGTTTATATTTTGAGAGCGAACCACTTATAAATACAACTTATTCTGAGGATGCTTTGAAACTTTACCAGGCTGGAATAATGAAAGAGCATAGTATTGGTTTTGTTACAATGCAAAAGGAGCAAAAATCTGGTATTAGATATTTACAAGAGGTTAAACTTTACGAGGGTTCAAATGTTACTATGGGTTCAAATGCCGATACACCATTTACAGGATTCAAAAGCCTTACATTAAAAGACACAAACGAAAAAATATCACTGATATTAAAGTTTTTCAAAAATGGTAATGTTACAGATGATACATTTAATTTATTGGAATTATCATTAAAAGACTTACAAAGACACGCCTATGAATTAGGCAAAATGACACTTAAAAATGGAGGCCAGCCGTTGGATGACACTAGCCAAAATGTTAAGCCGTTGCTAAATATTATAAACGAATTTATTTAACAAAAGAATGGAAGCACACGAATTAAAAGATGCCATTACCAACTTAGAAAAAAGTTTAGAGGGTAAAAGCGCAGAATTTGCAAAAACGGCTGTAACAGAGATGAAATCTGCAATAGACGTTGAAATTAAGGGGTTACTTGAAAAAGCTGGAGAGGCTAACGAGGCTCAATTAACAGAATTAAAAGGTTTGGCTGAGGCTCAACAAAAACACTTAGATACTTTAGATGTAAAAATCCAAAGTGGAGGTTTAGGAAAAAAAGAAATGAAAACAGTAAAGCAAGAGCTGAAAAGCGCAATACAGGATAATTTTGAACAAATTAAAACTGTAAAAAAAGGCCATAGCGTTGAATTAGAAATTAAGGCAGTTGGAGATATGACAACAGCCAATATTACTGGTGATGAGGAGAGAGATTTTAGCAATGTAGTTGCTAAGGTACCAAACCAAAAAGTTAATTTCAGTGATTTAGTTGGTGTAATACCGATTGGTGGAGGAACTTATACTTTCCCAAGAGAAAGTGCTGGAGAGGGTGCAATGGCTACTCAAACTGAGGGCGCAAGCAAAGCTCAGAGAGATTACGATTTTGCGCACATTGATGTAACGACTGATTTTATTGCTGGTTTTGCACGTTATTCTAAGAAAATGGCGAACAATGTTCAGTATTTGGAATCTTTTTTACCAGGCGCTTTACGTAGAGATTACTTAAAAGCTGAAAGTGGAATTTTCAACACAGCTTTAATTGCACAGGCAACAGCCTCAGCACAAATTATTACTGGTAAGAACAAACCAGAAATGATTATGAATGAAATAGCAACTTTAGAGGCTTTGGATTTTGATGTTGATGGTATTGTAATGACAACAGCTGATTACTATTCTATCTTACAAGTTGAAAAATCGGGTGGAGCTGGATATGGTTTACCTTTAGGTTGGTCATTTGATGGTAACGTTTTACGTTGTTTAGGTATTGCAGTTGTAAAAGCTAACTGGTTGGCTCCTAACAAATATTATGTTGGTGATTGGTCAACAGTGAAAAAAGTTGTAACTGAGGGGTTAAGTGTTCAATTCTCAACAGAGGATGGAGATAACTTCACAAAAAACAACATTACTGGTAGAATAGAATCACAAGTTGGTTTAGCGGTTCATAGACCAGATGCAGTTATTTTTGGTGATTTTACAGCGGTTTAATAAAACCGATTGATTAATAGCGAGAGAGAGGGTTTATAAAAGCCCTCTTTTTTTTAAGGTAAATTTTGGCTGTTTTGTCATTATTTTTCTGTTTAGCAACCTGGGAGAAATCTTAGGTTGCTTTTTTTTTATTAACTTTGAGATAAATTAATATAAATAGAAAATTATGGCTGAGGCTAAAAAAAAGATTGTAGAAATTCCTTTTTATTGTGCAAAGAGTAAAAAAGCATACAAAAAAGGTGCTGAGTACAAAGGCAAAAGAACTGATTTAAAGCATTTATTTGTGGGTTATGTTGCTCCAGGTAAAGCGAAAATTGAAACAAAATAAAATAAAATGGCTGTTATAGTTAATTATACAGATTTAGTGAGTTTAGCTGAGGCTAAAAGCTATTTAAGAATTGATGATGCTATTACTGATGTGGATGATGAAATTACACTTATGATAAATTCAGCGTGTAATTTAGTTGAGAGTTATACCCAGGTATATTTGAAACCACAAACCAAAGAGTATTATTTTAATTGTGAGGGTTATATTCGTCTTTATTCATGGCCAATTAACACAATTACAGTGCCAGCCGATATAACAGCTTATGATGAGGCAATGCGACAGCTTTATACTGTTTACACTAGAAAATCAATATCTTTGGAATCAATGACTTTTAATGTAGGCCATTCAGATACCGAAAATGTAAAACCTATCTTTCAACAGGCTATTTTAGAAACTGTTAAACTTTGGTTTTTTGGGAGTGAAACTGAAACAGCAATGAAAGGCTATATTCCAAATAGTGTAATGGCTATTTTAAGCTCCGAGAGGAGGTTTATTTTTTAATATGTATAAACACAGGACAGCACAGCATAGAGTTGAAATTTACATTGCCACAGTGGCTCCAGATGGCTATGGAGGTAATACTATTGACGTAGATTCGTTACTTACCACCAGATGGGCTAGTATTGGTGATGTAAATTCTAACCAACTAAACACTGAGGCTGGTTTAAAAGAATTTAATGACACGTATAAATTTACATTTCATTACGATTCAAACCTGGTTTTGGATGCTAAAAAACATACGCTAAAATATGGTGGTGAGTATTTTTCAATTCTATCAATTAAGACCGATGGATTTAGGAAAGTTTCACAAACAGTTACGGCTAAAAAGATTTTTGATGATTAAAATTGACACTAAAGGGTTAAAGGAATTACAGGAGCTTTTTAAGACAAAAGGAGATTCTATAAAATCTGATTTAAACGCATTAGTTGAGGCTGGAGCCAGAATGGCTTTGGAGGTTGCTAAAAAGAAAACACCAGTGGACCAGGGTATTTTAAGAGGTGCCAATAATATTGAGCAAGTTAAGTTAATGCAATGGAGTGTTTTTAACAATATGCCTTATGCACCTTATGTGGAATTTGGTACTGGAAAAAAAGTCGATGTTCCAGGTGAGTGGGATGATTTTGCAAGCTCTTTTAAAGGGAAAGGGAAAGGAACTTATGATGAGGGGGTACAAGCTATTGCCGATTGGTTAAAGAGAAAAGGGGGCGACCCAGAGGATGCTAAATGGGTGTTTTATTTAATACTTAAAAATGGGGTTAATGCACAACCTTTTTTATATCCTGGGTTTAAAGCTGGGAGAAAACAATTAAAACAGGATGCCATAAATTATGTAAATAGTTTTGAAATATAAAATAAGATATGAACAAAAGTTTACCAGATAAGTGGATAAGAAAAGCAATATTTGATGCTTTTAATGGTACTATCATTGATGGCGAAACTGTAAACGTTTACGATACATTTGCCACAACTATTAATGATAACGAAAAGGCGTATATTTTGATGAGCGCCCAGGGAAATGAAACTGATGCTACAAAATGTGAGGATTTTTGGGAAAGTGATATTTTATTAGAGGTTTGCACCTGGTATAAAGGCGTTGGGAACCCTGGGAGTAGGCTTTTAGCCGATAACATTTTAGAATCTTTAAGAAGTACACTAGAGCCAGGTTTAGATTTAACAGCTGGTGGCCTGGTAATGGAGCGCCAGGTAATGAGTTTTCCAAATGATATTGGAACTTCATTGCCAAATGGCACATTATTTCGTAAATTTCTAAGATTAGAATTACGCATTAAATAAAATTGTAACTTTGAATAAATATTAATTAATTATAAAAATCAAAAAAAATGGCAACATTTATTAAGGGAGATGCAAACATACTTTATATCCATGATGGCACAATTTACAGACCAGTGGCGTGTTTGACTTCAAACAGTTTAGCAACAGCACAAGAGGTGTTGGAAACAGCAACAAAATGTGATGCTGGGGTTATTGTAAAAACAGCTGGTGTATTTAGTTATTCTATTAGCGCAGATGGTTTATACATAGACACAGGAGCAAGTGGAGATGTTACAAAAGCCTCTCATGACTGGCTGTTAATTAAGCAAATGGCAAAGGCCACAGTAACGTGGAAACTTGACACAGGTTTAGCCGATACTGCAAACTATTTTGGTACTGCAATTATCACTAGCTTAAACCTAGATTCACCAACCAACCAAGAGAACGCAACTTTTAGCGCAACTTTAGATGGTTCTGGTACAATAGCTACCACAGACCCAATAGTATAATTAAAAACAGAAAATAATGACAGGAAAAAAAACAACTAAAATTATTTTAGGAGGCAAAGAGCGCACTTTTTATTTTGGGCTAGGGTTCTTAGGTTTGTTTATTGAAAAAACAGGCATAAGCATGGATGCTTTAGAGGATTACATGAAAACCAACCCTTTCAAAGCTATACCAGAATTAATGTATTTTTCATTGGTTTATGGATATTTGCGTGAGGATTTAAAACCAGATTTTAATGTTTATAAAGTTACAGATTGGATAGATATTGATGGAGGTGCAAAAGGTCCTGGGGTTGCTGAGTTTATGGATGCTTTTAGAAAATCTATGAATGTGGATTTACCAGCCTCAAAAGCTGAGCCAGTAAAAAAAAACAGAGCGCAAACAAGGAAAACAGCCAGGAAAAGCCAATAGCTAGTTTTTTAGCAAATATTATATCCTTTGCACTTGTTGAGCTAAAAGTAAATGATTTAGAAAAAGTCTATGATATGACTTTGGGTGAATTTAGATTACGAGAATATGCTTATGTTAGGGAACAACAATGGGATTGGGCGAAATATAGGCTTGTTGGTTTTATGGCCATACGAGCCTTTAACATTAACCATAAAAACATACCTAAGAAATTAGAGGATGTAATGGCTTTACCTTTTGTGGATAACCTAGAGAATGGAGGCGTTACCGATGGCCAATTAGAGGCTATTAAACAAGCCCAGGAGCGATTTATTAACGAAACAAAATTAAAGCAAATTGGATAACAGTTTTGATATTAAGTTTGGAGCCGATACCAGTGGTTTAGAAAAGGGTGTTGAGGATGCTAAAGATGCAGTAAAAGACCTGGATGAAAACATTGAGGATATTGGAAAAAGCGTAAAGAAAACCAGCAATGGATTTAGTGATTTATTCAAAGAGGGTAACAAAGGTTTTGAGGCCCTGGATAGTATTACTGGTGGTTATGCTGAGGAAATATTAGATTTAGGTAGTTCTTTATCTAGTGCTTTTAAAGCTGGTGTAGTTGGGGCCAGAGCCTTAACTGTTGCTTTAGTTGCAACAGGGATTGGTGCTTTTATTGTTTTATTAGGCCTTGTAATTGCTTATTGGGGCGAAATAAAGGGGTTTGTTACTGGAGTAAGCAAAGAGCTGGGAGACCAACTAGAGGTGTTACAGGACCAAGGAGAGGAGCAACAGCATATTGTGGATTTATTAAATACCACCGATAACATTTTAAAGCTCCAAGGGAAAAGCCAACTTCAAATTAACAACTTAAAAATAAAGGAATTAACTACTTTATTTGAGATTAAAAAAGCACAACTAGGAAATTTAAAACAACAACTAGAGGGTGCTAAAACCCAGGAAAAAGTTTATAGAGATTTAGCTGTTAAATTAGTTGCTTTTGCTATTGCACCGATTAAAGGCATAGCACTTGCTATTGATAACCTTACTGGTGGTGCTACAAATTTAGCTGATAAGGTAGATGAGCTGGCAGTTTCTTTTACCAAATTAGTTACACCAGATTTAACCACTGATTTAACAGATGAGTTTAAGGCCTTAGAGCTAGAAACTACAAAACTAGAAAACACTATTGCTGGTTTAAAATTATCTAATATAGATATAGCCAAACGTTCTTTAGAGCCGATAGATATAACAGATTTACAAAATTCTGTTAAAGGAATCCAAGATATTTTTAATGCTGAAATTACAACTCCAGGGTTGGATGGTTTACCTGGTAGAGTAGATGAGGCAATTAAAAAAACCCAAGAATATTTAGATGCTACACCAATAAGAGAAAGAGCGCAAAGAATTGCCGATGCTTTAGATGAGTTTAATGATAGTGCAAATGATATTATACAAAATGGCATCTCTAATACTTTTGCTCAGATGGGGGAAATGATAGGCCAAGCTATGACTGAGGGCGGTAATATTATCAAAGGAGCTGGTTCTGTTTTATTAGCTGGTTTAGGAGGTATTTTAGTTTCTTTAGGAAAAATGGCTATCCAAGTTGGAGTAGGTTTGATTGTTACTAAAAAGGCATTGGAAAGTTTAGGAGGTGCTGGTGCTATTGTGGCTGGTGTGGCTTTAGTTGCTATAGGCTCTATGTTTAGCAAGGGAGCAAAAGGATTAGGAGGCTCTATGGGTTCTGGAGGTGGCGCTGGAGGGGCAAGTTCTAGCTCTGGAGGTGGTGCTGGTTCTGGTGGTTCAAGAGCTTATGGTTCTGGTGGCGGTGGTTTTAGCGGGGGCAATGTGGTATTTGAAATTGCTGGAACCAAATTAGTTGGCGTACTTTCCAAGACTTTAAAAGAAAATAGTGCTTTAAGTGGTAAACTAAATGTAACTGGATAATGGCTTATTTAAGATATGAATTAACACATTATGACGATAAAAATAATGAGAATGTAGTTGAGATTTATGACCAGAGCTATTTGGGCCATTTACCGACTGAAATAGAGGGTTATGCAGTTTTAAAAAGTGGAAAAGTTGAAAGTGTTTCATCATTATTTAAAGGCACTGGCCTGGAGTTAAATATTCAAGCCAATGCTGGTAGAAAATTTGAGGAGTTTTTCACAAGCAATGAGCGAACATTTAAGGTGGTTTACAAAAGAAATGGTGATACATTATTTGTTGGATGGGTAGAACCAGAGGGTTATTACGAAAGTTTTACAGCCGAAACATGGTTTATCCAGGTAAACTGTTTGGATGGGTTAAGTTACCTAGAGAATCTTTCCTATGTACAGCCTAATGGGCTTATTTGGAGTGGCCGACAAACAGGGTTAGAAATTATCGTAAACGCTTTAGAGCGCACTAATTTAGAATTAGATGTTTTTACTAGCATAGATACTTTTTATACAGGGGCCGATGAAAATGAGGATATTTTAGGCAATATTTATTTTAATGCTGACAGGTTTTATAAAGATGATGACGAAACCATTATGAGTTGCGAGGAAGTTTTAAAGGACCTTTTACAGATTTTTGGAGCCTCAATAATTCAATATAATGGTAAGTGGTTAATTTATAAAATTAATCAATTATACGTAAGCCAAAGCCCAGTTTTCTGGATGTATGATTACCAGGGTATAATAAAATTAGGCCAGAAATACACCCCAGGATTAATTCTTAGAGCATTAGGCTCTCAAATAAATAATTTTCCATTATTCCATTGCAATGAAAACCAGCAAATAGGCTTAGAAAAAGGTATTGGCGCTTTAAGGATTTATTATAAATACGGGTTATACCAAGAGCAAATTAAAAATCCATACCTAGTTAATACAGGAGGAACACCAGAGCATTGGGAGTTGTTAAAACCAGCGTCTTATAGCACTACAGGCCCAAATTTTTACCAACCCATTATATCTAGTGGTTCTGGGGATGCGGTTTTAGGAACTTTAGCTGGAATAGATATTACACAAGGCCAGTCTGTTAAAATATTCGTCTGGGCTATAGCTCCTACAAGCTCAACAGCTATGAGAATGTCTTTAGTTGTTTCAGATGGCTCTAATGATTATTCAGTAAATAACGATTTAGACTGGATTGTGGGAGGTTCTGAATATTTTTTTGAGGATTTAAGCGTTACGTATCCTGGCATACCACCAGATGCAAATAAATTCACTTATATTATGCCACCATCACCAATAGATGGTATTTTAAAATTTAGGTTTAATGAGGGGACAAACAGCTATAAGCCTTACCAAATTACCATAGAGTTAAATGCAGAAACAACAAACCCAGTACAAGGACAGGTTTGGACTTTTGAAAATGAGGATATTACAACGTCTAAAATTGCTGAGAATATAGAGGTTTTTAATGGGGATGCTGAAACAGATTTCTATATAGGTAATATTTATAAAGCGGATGCAGACGAGAGAACCTCAACATGGATTCGAAAAGGAGGTTCTGAGGATTTGCCTATTATAGAGCTTTTAGGCCAAGATTTAATGCGTTTACAACAGGAAAATGCGTTATTATTTGAGGGTGATGTAAAAGGGTTTGTAGATTATTTTTCAATAGTTCAAATAGATGGTTTTGATGGTTTGTTTACAATAATGGGCTATAATTACCAAGCAAAAGAGGATATTACTAATTTACAGTTAAAAAGATTTTTTGGGGACCCTATCACTAACCTGGATATAGGAGATTCACCAGTAAATGATTATGGAAATACTGTAAAACCGACGATAAAAGGATAAAATTTGTAACTTTGGATTATGGCTAAAGAATATATTAAAGGTTTAGATGTTGTTTTAGAGATAAAAGGCTCAGCTTTGGATGATTTTGCACCAATAGGATGTTTAACCGATAATGGTTTTTCTGAGAGCGTAGAATCTTTAACAACCACGACTAGGGATAACACTAATGGGTGGGCCACCTCTATACCTACAACGCAAAGCTATACTATTAGTTTTACTGGAATTTTAGTTTCAGATAATTCAATAGTAACAGAACCAACACTTTATGTTAGCCACAATAAAATGCTAGACCTCAAAAGAGGCCGAATTAGAATAGAGTGGCGAATTAGAATGAACCAAATACAGCAAACTGGTTATGGTTATATTACTCAAATTAGTAGCGCAACGCCTTTAGATAGTTATGTTACTTTTGATGGCTCTATTGTTGGATATGGGAACATAACTAAAATACAGCAACCAGAACCATCTGGAGGGTACATTTTTCAAGATGATGAGAATTTTATTTTTCAAGATGGTGAGAATTACATATTTAACGATTTATAAATAAAACAATGGCAGACCAGAAATTAACACAAAGAAACGCAATAACAGAAACAGCTGATGATTCACTAATACACGTTGTTGCTGGAGGTTCCTCTTACAAAACAACAAAGGCAAATTTTTTGTCAAATGTTCCAGGATATTCACCAAACAATGTTTCAGCTGTTTGGACTGGAACTGGTAATATTTTTGATGTTACCGCTGATTCTTACCAGGTAGATGGAAACACGTATAGCTCAGCACCTGGCCAAGTTACTTTAGATGTTTCAGACCCAATATTAGATAGGATAGATTTAATTATTGCTATTGCACCAGTTTCACCAGATACCATTGGTACAGTTGGGAAAATAACAGGAACACCAGCAACATTAGATTTAGTAGTTCCACCAGATTATGACCCAGCCTTAGTATTTCCGATTAAACAGGTAACTATAAAGGCTAATTCTGGTGTGCCATTTCAAACAACAAAAGAAATAGTATTTAATGAGGGAACTGAGTGGACTTATACACCACTTGCATCTGTATTTACTTTAGTAACAAATGACCCATATACTGGCACTAAATCAATTTATGCTAATGGAGCTACAATTCCAGATAAGTTAAAATTTACAAGCGCAACAGCTTTTAACACTCAAAATGTTGATTTATTGGAATTTTACATAAAATCTGATAATGTTAGTTTTGACTATATTAATTTAGTTTGTCAATTTCAGTTAGCTGGTTCATTAGTTGGTAGAGTTGGAACATGGATAACAGACCCACAGCCAAACGACTGGAATAGGGTGCAAATAAATAAACAACAACTTGCTTTATTACCGGGAAATTATGATGAGCTAGTTTTTTATTGCAGTTCACCTAGCGGTGGCGCTAACTTTTGGATTGATAATATTGCAATATTTGAGGGTTCTGGAGCCGATAATGCAAATTTAAACATATCACAGTTTATAAATGATGTGCCTTACCTTAGAACTGGAAGTAATATAAGCGAATTAGTAAATGATGCTGGCTATCTTACTAATTACATTGCAGATAAAATATGTTATATTGATGCCGTTGATGGAGATGATTTAACTGGCGAATTATCAAACATAGATAAACCATTTAAAACAGATGTTGGAGCATTTAATGCATTACCAGCCTGGGAGGGTTACAGTTTCTTTTGGACTTTTAAATGGATTAGAACAGCGGGCTACAATAGCCCAATAACTATTACACCACATAATCTTACAAGAGGAATTAGATATGAGTGTGATGTTACTGGAAAATTTGAAATTGATTACCAAAGTAATACTTATAAAGAAATATGGTTTGATATGCCTATGTGTACTATTACACATAATAATGGATTAGGAGGTACTTATTCACCTGTTACGCTAGAGTATAATGCAGTAAGTAGAAAAGTAGCATACATAAATTGCCAGAACTATTATAATGATAGCTCCAGGAACTTTTTTATATTAGGAACTTTACACTGTCAAGTCATAATTCAAAACGCCTATACTTCTGGCCCATTTTTATCGGATGGAACTATAAGAATAGCTAATTGGGATTTAAACGCTGGTAATATGTTTGATTCTGGCCAAGGAGATAAGATTAATATAGAAATTCAAAACCTTACTTTAAATGGTCAAGTGGTTCAATTAGGGTTAGTTTCACCAAGCACATTGCCTAAATTTCCTTTCAAAAAAATATTAGGTACTGGTGGTATTTCAACAAGTAATATTAGAAATGCAGATGTTACAGATTTAAGTGTTGCCTCTGGAATTACAATTCACCATGCAAGCCCAAGTATTTTAACTGGTACAATGGGCGAGGAATTTGATGGAAGTGTTAGATATTATAATCAAGCAAAGATTAGAAACTACAATGGTTATATTAATGGAATTAGTGGAAGTAATGCTTATGGAATAGGTTATGATATTGAGGATTCAATAATTAAATTAACAGGTGGTTTAATAAGTGGAAACCCTAGTTTTAATTGGGTAGATACTGTTTGGAACTGGAAAAATGTAACTTTTGTTTCAGATAATCCAGCTAGTACCCTTATAAGTAATTACAATGCTTTAACTTTAGTTACTATTAATGCTTATGGAAATATAAGTAGCAATATTGGTTTATCGGCAATTTCTGGTTTAACCTATGTTAATCATACCCTAGAGCAAAACCCTAGAATAACAGATATTGGAGTAGCTACCACTTATGACTTTGACCATGAATTAGCTACTGATTGGAAATTAACAATGACAGCAGATACTACTTTTACTGAAAGTAATTTACCAATTAGAAATAATACTATTGAATACACATTTAAACTAACGGGAGCCTTTACTCCTACATTTCCAAGTTATTGGACTGTACTAGGTGATGCTTATGATGGCGATATTTTTAATTTCTTTGCGGTTCAAGTACATAATGGAAATAGTGGCTCTGAGGAGGTAACTGTATTTATAACTAATATTGAATAACATGGGTAAGAAAAAAATGTTTATGAAAAATACCATTGGTGGAGTAATTCCACCAGTGGTAACAATACCATTAGAGAACATTATTTCTGAATATAAGTTTGAGGATAACGTTTTAGATACAGTTGGAACAAATGATGGCACACCAACTGGATTAACTTATGCAAATGGATTGGTAGGTAAAACGGGAGTTTTTAATGGTACTACAAGTGATGTTCAAATTCCAGATACTAACGAATTAAGTTTTGGAAATGGAACAAGTGATATTGCATTTAGCATTAGTTTATTAATAAGGTTTGATTCATTAGGCGCTCCACAAATTATAGAAAAACGAAATAACATTATACCGAGTGGCACAAAGGAATATCAAATAGCTTATGCAAGTAACGATTTAGATTTTAGATTATTTGATAATAGCTCTGGTGGTTATTTACTTAGAAGATATAATATTACACTTTCAACAAGTGTTTGGTATTCTGTTATTGCAACTTATGATGGAAGTGGACAAACGAATGGTGTTAAGTTGTACTTAGATGGCATTAATGTAGGTAGTGCAAGTGTAAGTGGCTCTTATATAGCAATGGAAAATGGCACAAGCCCTGTTTATATTGGTAAATATTTTGATGGTGTTGCAAATAGTGTTGATGGAGATATAGACTGTGTTAGGTTTTGGAACAAAGAATTGACACCAGCAGAGATAAACGTAATTGCAACCGATGAACTGGCTGGAATAGATATAAACCCACAAATACCTTTACAAAACATTATTTCGCAATGGAAATTTGAGGATAACGTTTTAGATACCATTGGAACTAATAATGGAACTGCAACTGCATTAACTTATGCAGATGGATTAGTAAATAGAACAGGAGTTTTTAATGGAAGTGCCAATGTTTCATTAACTACACTACCAATACCAACTGATGAATTTTCAATATCATTTTTAGCAAAAACAAGTGGAACTTCTGAGGGTAGAATTGTTGGTTGGAGTAATTGGAGTGGCTATACTAGAATTGAATTTAATAGTGGTGGAACACTTAATAGAATTGGCTATGTTGTTAATGATGGTACTGGTGGTGCATCGATTGTTGTAGATGGTTATGATTTAACAGGCTGGATTCACATAGTTGTAACTGCAAAAGCTAACAATTCTAGTAAAATTTATGTAAATGGAGTTTATGGAAATGGTAATTTATCTTTACAAGGCTTTGTTTCAATAGCTGGAAATAACTACATAGGCTCAAATAGAAATGGAAACGCAAGTTTATTTCAAGGAGATATTGATTGTCTGAGAATTTGGAACAAAGAACTATCACCAGCAGAAATAACATTACTAGCAACCGATGAACTGGCTGGAATAGATATAAATCCACCAGTATCAATACCATTATCAAACATTATTGCAGAGTATAAATTTGAGGACAATGTTTTAGATACAGTTGGTTCAAATAATGGTACTGCAACATCTATAACTTATGAAGCTGGAACAGTAGGCCAAAGAGGTGTTTTTGATGGTAGTACTTCTTTTGTGTCTGTTCCTAATGCTAGTGAGTTTAATTTTACAGAGGGAGCTGGTGTAGATAAGCCTTTTAGTATTTCATTATTAGCAACTTTTGACACTACAAATAATAGTTCAGCTTTAGTGAATAAATATATTGGTGGTAGCAATGCAGAATTTAGTCTTATTATTTTTGGCTCTAAACTTAATATGGGTATTTTTGAGAGTGATAATTGGACTGATTACATATCAAAAGAGTATGATTTTACAAGAGTTGTAGGTCAAGTTTACCATATATCTATGACTTATGATGGTAGTAAATCTGCAAATGGAATAAAGTTTTATATTAATGGATTAGAAGTTGTAAGTACAGATATTTCAGTAGGAAGTTATACGGGCTTAGTGTCTAATACAGCGCCAATTCTTATAGGTAAAAGAACACTGGGAACACAACACCCGCATGATGGTACTTTGGATTGTGTACGTATTTGGGGCAAAGAATTGACAAAAGATGAAATAAACTTAGTAGCAACCGATGAATTAGCGGGAATAGATATAAATCCACTACAAATACCTTTACAAAACATTATTTCTGAATATAAGTTTGAGGATAACGTTTTAGATACAGTAAGTAATAATGATGGTACGGCAACAGATATAACTTATGCAAGTGGATTAGTAGGTAAAACGGGAGTTTTTAATGGCAGTACAAGTAAAGTTGTAATTGCTGATAATGATAATTTAAGTTTTGTTAATGTTCCTTTTAGTGTTTCTTGTTTAGTCAGTTTTGATAATACAGGTGATGGGTGGATAGTAAATAAAAGAGATAATGTTTCTACTGGTAGCGAATGGCAATTATTCTATTATCAAAACAAAGTTAGTTTTTGGTTATTATCACCTAATGGTGTTGACAGGATAATGTTAGATTATTCTTTTGCACCAACCTTAAATCAAGTATATCACTTGCAATGCACTTATGATGGAGGTTCTTTAGATAGTGGGTTAAAAATATATATTGATGGCACACAAGTAATTGGAACTAATTCTAGTGCTGGTACTTTTACAGGAATGACAAATACAACAAGTGTTGTTATTATTGGTACAAATGGTTGGGATGAAAGTTTTGATTTTACTGGGGATATTGATTGTTTAAGAATATGGAACAAAGAATTAACACAAGAAGAGGCAAACTTAATTGCAACCGATGAACTAGCTGGAATAGATATAAATCCATAAATCAAAATGTAAGTAGTAAAATAATAAAATATGATAAGACAAGATGCTGGTGATTTAAAAGAGCTTTTATCTTTGGAATCTGTTACAGTTATTGGCATTTTAGTAGTTTTATGCATCCTATTAATTTGGGATAAAATAAGACAGGAAAAAAGATTTAATGAGCTAATGGCTCAACATAATTTAGAGGAAAAAGAAAATAAAGCATTTTTAGTGGATTTAGTAACAAAAAATGTTTCAGCAATGCGCCAATTAAAAACAACTATTGATGATATAAAGCATGGAATTTTTAATAAATAAAGAACATTATAGACAGGCTTTAAAAATAGAATTAGATGCATCTTATCACGATTTAACAGTTGCTATTAATAGACTATTAAAAAAAGATGTAAAGCCGATTAATGCAAAAGATTTAATGGCATTTCCTTTAAATACCTGGATAGAAATTGGCCCAAATATTAAAGCTAGAAAGCGTAAAAATAGATTTAAAGATTATTTAAGTTTTGATATAGATATGCAAAAAAACGCTTGTTTTGCAGAGCATTTCCATGGAGATGTAGTGGAAAGTACAGAAGTTATTAAAGGTGAAATGTTAGATACAGCAACTGTGCCAAATACAATTTATAAAAAAGGAGATGTGGCGCACTGGGAAAAAAACGTAAAACATACGCCAGTTGCATTAGAGAGAACATTTTTGCACGTTTTATTTAAAAGAAAATAATGCCTTATACGCCAAAAGGACTTAGAAATAAAAATTTATTTTGTGGCCATAAACTAAATAGAAAGGAACAAAACTATTTAATTAGAGCAACAATGGCCGAATTTCTAAAACCGATAAAAGAGCGTAGAACACCTTTAGAGCTTGTAAATGAAGCAAAAAACGTAGTAAAATATCATAATAAATGGTTAACTAAATGACAAAAGTAATAAATGTGGCATTAAGCCAGTTTGGAATTAAAGAAATTACAGGTAAAAGAGATAATCCAGAAGTATTAAAATATTTTAATGCACTAGGTTTTGATGGCTCTAAACTTAAAGATGAAACTAGCTGGTGTGCCTCTTTTGCTAATTGGGTTCTAAAAGAATGTGGATTACCATACCAAAAGAAATTAAACGCCAGAAGTTTTTTAGATTTAGGAGAGCCGACCAATAGCCCAGAGCTAGGTGATGTGGTTGTATTTTGGCGAGAAAATAGAAGCTCCTGGAAAGGCCATGTAGGTTTTTATGTAAGACAAACTAAAGATTGGATTTATGTTTTAGGAGGCAACCAGTCTAACCAGGTTAAAATTTCAGCTTATAGAAAATACCGATTATTAGGTTATAGAAAAATTAGATAAAATGAAAATAGCAAAAGATAAAAAACTACATTTTATGGTGAGTTTATGCTTATCAATAGTTTTTATAAATCTATTTAATTACTTTGGTTTTTTAATTGTGGTTTTTATTTTAGCATGGAAAGAAATAGTTTATGATAAATTTCTAGGTAATGGAACGCCAGAATGGATGGACTTTGTGGCTGGACTTATACCAGCAATTATAATTTTATTATTACACCAATTATGAAAAAAGTATTAAGTATTTTGAAATGGTTTTTGGTAATGTTAATTGCACTATTAGCATTTTTAACAGCTCCAATTACATATCCTTTAGTTTATCCTTACCACAGGTTTAAATGGTCTAAAAACAAGCCCTGGTGGTACTGGTTTGATGATGAGGATGGGTTATATGGTTCACTGTATTGGCGAACAGCAAAAGGTATTACTAAAAACAATTTTTGGGTTAGTTACCGATGGTGTGCTTTAAGAAACCCAATGTGGAATTTACACGCTAGTTTGGTTCCATTAAAAGGTAAAGAAAAAGTTGTAAATCAAAAAGGTATATTAACTAAAAATGGTAAACGTGTTGCACTTTACCGAGTGGCTGTTATTCAATATGAGGATGCCGATGGAAACTGGCAACACAATTCTGGTGATATAATTTCATTAAAACATTCAATTATTGGCTCAGTATTTCGCTGGTTTACAATTCAAAATAAATTGTATTGGCGTTATTCTTTTGTAAAAAATGTATTCTGGAGATTATGGATAGAAATACAGCTGGGAGTTGGAAAAAGATATACCTTTAGATTTAAGGTAAAATTTAAAAATCATGCTTAGTTTATTAAACGCCAAAACAATTATGATTTTAGGCCTGGCTGGCTCTTTAGCATTTAGCGCCTGGGCCTGGGGTGAAATTCGTTACCAAAAATCTGAAAGCAACAGAAAAGGTGATAATTTTGAAAGTTTACGTGATATGGATTCATTAAAAGTGGCCCATTTAACTTTTAGGACCAACAGAGAAATTGAGGATTATCTGGAAAGTAATAACCAGCTCCAGGAGTTACTGGATAAGCAAGATGTAAAAATAAGGAGGTTAACAAATATAATTTATCAAAAGCAAGAGTACATAGATAATAATATAAGAAGTACCGATGTTACTGGCCTGGTGGATGATATTAGAAATAATATTGAAAGCACTTCAAAATTTACCGATAGCACTGAGTGTTTAATTGTTAGAGGTGATGTTATTTACAAAAATGATAGCCTAACTGTAAACGTAACTAACCGAGAATTTAATAATGAAATAGCCATAACTGGAGCGTGGGAAAGGCAAAAATGGAGTTTTTTGGGGTTATTTGATTTGAGTTTGTTTGGTCGAAAAAGAGCAACAGCAACAGCCACGAGTAAATGTGGGGAAAGCGAAACTATAATAATAAACAGAAAAAAATAAAATATGCCTACAAGACGTTACCCAGAGGATGATTTACAAATGGCAGTGGCTAGATACCTGGATTACCAGGGCCTATTATGGTGCCATGTAGCAAACGAAAGACGAACCACTAAAAGAGCTGGAGCCAGACTTAAAAAGAAAGGCGTTAAAGCTGGGGTGCTGGACTGTATGATATTTGAACCTAAAGGCAAATACAATGGATTAGCTATTGAATTAAAAATAAAGCCTAATGTTATAAGCGTAGCTCAAAAATCATGGATTACAAGGCTTAATTTGAAACACTGGTATTGTAAGGTTTGTTATGATTTTGATGAAGTTGAAAAAACAGTAAATGATTATTTAACCAAAAAAGTATAAGTAATTACTTGCTTTATAACATATAAAAGTATATCTTTGTACTTAGTTAGAAATTAATCTATCTTTAAAATATACACCGATGAGCAAAGATTTATTCCAGGCTATGCGTGAAAAAGAGCTGGCTACAAACAATTTTTTACCCACAAAAAAAGAGATTATTTCCAATTCCAGAAGTTTTGCAAAAGAGCTTTTAGATTCTGGGAATTATGACCCTAAAGAACTATTTACACAGGCTTTAAGATTAAAAGAGGCTTTTGTTGAAATTGAAAAAACCTTAAAATCTGAGATGCCCCAGGATGATTTTGAGGCTTTTGGCGTTAAAGGCCAATATAGAGCTGGAGGCAATACTTTAAATTACAAAGATGATGAGGTTTACAATGTGCTGAAAGCTGATTTAGATGCACGAGTTGAACTATTAAAATTGGCCCAAAAGCAAGAGGTTTTGGACACTTCTGGAAATGAAGTACCAAAGGTAAGCACCACACCTAGAAAAAGTGGTTTAACAATAACTTATTAAAATTACACCGATGGATTTAAACGATTTAAAAAAAGAGATACCCTATAAATGGAGGGTGCAAAGTACCAACCAGTATGGCTCAAATTGTGTGGCCTATATTGATGCTAGACAAGCACAGGATTTACTGGATGAAGTTGTAGGCCCAGAAAACTGGCAAGTAAAATATGAGGAGCATAAAAATAATATGTTTTGCAGTATTGGCATAAATGTAAATTCAGAAAAACCAGAATGGGTTTGGAAAGCCGATTGTGGCACTGAAAGCCAGGTGGAAAAGCAAAAAGGTGAGGCTAGTGATGCTTTTAAGCGTGCTGGGGTTATGTGGGGTATTGGCCGTTTTTTATACTCTTTAAAAGTGCTTAAAATTAAAGAGGTTGCTAAAGATAAAAATGGCAAATATTACCCAACCCACAATGGCCAGAAAATCTGGGATATTACAAAGCACTGTAATAGCATGATGAGCAAAACAGCTCCAGTGAAATTAAAACAAGGCTGGCTGGTGAAACTAGATAATCATGGCCAAAAAAGCAGTCAGTTTTCAAACGTGGAAAAAGCTATAAAAGATGGCCGTATAACCACAATAAAACAGGTTGCCGATGTGTACCAGCTAAATGCTGATGTTAAAAGTGAATTAATTGAATTATTAACTAAATAAATTTAAACCGATGAAAAAATTATCAAAAAGAGAGTACCAGGTATTGTTAGGGTTTTTTAATGGCCACAAAAGCAAGACTATTGCTAAAACTTTAAACGTAAACCAAAAGACTATTGGCACCTATAAAAATAGGATTAAAACCAAATTAGGCCTGGAGGCACACCACAATGATTTTGCGATGGTGGCCACAGCAATAGATATGAACGTTTTTAAACACTTTGGCGATGAAAACTAAAAGACCCACAAAAACCGATATGGTTTTAAATCACATGATAGATTATGGATTTATTACCAGCTGGACCGCCATACAGCTTTATGGAGTTACCAGATTGAGCGCAATAATTTATACTTTAAAACATAATAGAGGTATAAAAATAAGCTCAGTTACAGAAACTAGGAATGACCGAAACGGCTGGCCTTGTCGATATTCAAAATACTTTTTAAATCCAGATGTATGATATATTTTGAAAATATAGACAGTTTGAAAGGTTCCAATAATTCACTGGATGATGTATTAAAAGTTTGCTCTATGGATTTTTCAATTAACCTAGAGGATATTTTTGTAAAATCTAGGAAACGTGAGTTGGTCAATTATAGACAGGTTTTTTATTATGTGGCTAAAAAGAACACCAGGGCCAGTTATGAGAGAATTATTTTTTTTATAAATGACCGATTCAAATTTAAACAAGACCATTCAACTTTAGTACATTCCAGGAAACAAGTTGAGGATTTAAAATCAGTGGATAAAGGTTTTAAGCGCCTGGTAGATAATATAAACTACAAAATAAATACTAGCCAAACTATTGGTTTGCATTTAGTAGTTTCAGATGTAAAATTATTAGAGAGTTGCAGTATAAATTAATTTTAACTATAAAAACAGAAACGATGAAAGATTACAAAACAAATTTAACAGTAGAAATGGCTTATATTACACCAGAATTAGCCGAAAACTTTATAAAATACAATGTTAAAAACAGGAAAATAGATGTTGAAAATGTACATAATTTAGCAAGGCAAATGCGAGATGGTTTATTTTTAGAAAATGGTGAGGCGCTTGTGTTTGATAAGCATGGAATATTAAAAGATGGCCAGCACAGATTATTGGCTATTATAAAAAGTGGTAAATCTTATTTTATACCGATAGTGAGAGGTGTGGAGCCTAGAGTTATGGCAACTTTTGATACAGGCAAAAATAGAAGTGCTGGAGATGTTCTGGAGCTTAATAATTTTAAATATTCAAATGTTTTAGCCTCATCAATAGCCTCAATAAATAAATGGACTGTTAGAGGTTCAAAATCTAGTTATTCAAGAGATAACAAAAAAAGAAATAAGATAAGTAACCAGCAAGTTTTAGATTATTGTATGGATAACTATGACTGGCTTTTGCCGATAGTAACAAAATGCTCCTCAATAATTTATAAAGCTGGGAAACCTATTGTTTTTTCTATTTCAGAACTGGTTTTAATCACTTATATGATTGGAGGCGAAAACCCAAGCCTAGAAGTTTATGATTTTGTAAAGCATATTTGTGGTGCAAGTAGGGAACTAGATACAGCCCCAAATTATGTTTACAAAAAACTGAGTAATGCTAAAATAAATAAAGAGCCATTAAATTTTTACTGGAAACTAGGAATGATTTTGAAATCATGGAATTATTTTATAGATGGAAACCCAGCAATAAATTATTTTACTTTTAAAATAACAGCAGAATTACCTAAAATAAATAAATAAGATGGCTATAAAACAAAAACATAGAAAAGAGAAATTAACCGATAGGTTGATGATTTACAAACTGAAAACAGGCACCAGTTATGAGGCCCTGGCTAAAGAGATGGGTATTTCTAAGATGACTTTATTTAAACGCAAAAGAGAGCATGACTGGAGCGTAACTGAGGCATTTTTTATTCAGCAAAATTTTTAGTATATTTGCAGTCTAGTTGCGGTTCAACATTATAGCAACTTAAAGAAATTAAACAAAGCCTTTAAAGGATAATGGAAGTTGAACCCCATTTGATTTTAGAGGCTTTTTGTATAAATTAAAACTATGAATGGATAATGAATAAGGGCTGGATAAAACTACATAGAAATATCACAGATTGGGAGTGGTTTGATGATAAAAACTGTTTAATGTTATTGATTTATTTGAATGTAAACGTAAACGTTAAAAATAAAGTTTGGAAAGGTGTAAATGTAAAAAGAGGCTCCTTAATTACTGGCCGTTTTTCTATAACTAAAGATTTAGGCATATCAATTCAACAATATAGAACGGCTTTAGATAAATTAGTGAAATCTGGTGAAGTTGTTAAAAAAGCAACAAACAAATACACTATGCTATCATTGACGAAATGGGAGAAAATGCAACATGAGCAACAAACGGATAACAAACAAATAACAAACGAACAACAAACGAATAACAAACAAATAACCACAACTAAAGAATGTAAAGAAAGTAAAGAAAGTAAAGAAGTAGCAATAAATAAAATTTACGACGATTTTATTAGAGAGGTTAAGGATAACCAACACCAGGGAATAATAGAGCAATGGTATATGACACTAAAAATAAAGAATGGCGCTCTTACACCTATCTTAAAAGGCTTTAAAGTGCAATTATTAACCGATTCAAAGGTTCATAAAAACACACATGAGTTTAGAAAGCATTTTTACAACTATTTAAACAGGTTGGATGCCATAGGAAAATTAAACGAGTATAAACACCAAAAAACTTTATAATGGAAAAATTACACATAGATGACTTTAAAAAACCTGGAGAAAATATTATTACAGACTTCCAGGAAATGCACGATAATTGCTTTGTGGATGTTACAAAAAAATTACCACCACCACCGATAGCACTAAGCCTGGGTAGCTATGATTACAAAGGGTACCAATACCCTATTCCTTTTGGAACTTATGGAAATTTTAGCACTTTGGTTGGTGCTAGTAAATCCATGAAAACCTTTTTAAAATCGGCTTTGGTTGCTGGTTATATTGGAGGCCAGGCCCAAGAGTATTTTCCAGATTTAAAAGGCCACAACACCACCGATAAATTTGTGATTGATGTTGATACGGAACAAAGCTCCTGGCATACACAAAAAGTGGCTAAAAGGGTTTGTGAGATGGTTGGTACTAATCCAAGTTTTTTTATTCCATTTACCACAAGAGAATATGATGCTAAAATACGTTTCCAGTTTATTGAATGGATTATGATGGAAAGTGAGTATAGAAATAATATTGGTTTAATTACCATTGATGGCTCAGCCGATATTATGGATTCTGTAAATGATTTAGATGAGGCTAATAAAATAACCCAGGCAATGATGAAATGGACCACCAAAACAAATGCACATTTATGCACTATTTTACACAAAAACCATGGAAGTGATAAGCCAACAGGGCATTTAGGCTCCAGCATAATGAAAAAGGCCGAAACAGTGGCATTTTGCACCAGAGAGGATTCACTGGCTAAAGTAACGCCAGATTATTGTAGAAACTACCCTTTTAATGAGTTTTATTTTACTTTAGATGAAAACCATTTACCAACAATAGATAACAGAAATACACCGATACTATGATGAATATAAACAAAGCACTTGAACATTTTGAATGGAAATTTAAACATTCCTGGAGGCCAACAGCCCCAGATATTGAGGCCTATAATGCTATTTTAGACTATAAGGCAAAACAAGAGAGTTACAACTTATCACAAAATGAGAACCTGGCAAAGCTCTGGATTCACCAGATGATTTTGCTGAGTAACACCGATAGTTATAGTGGCACCAGGTGTATTGAGGTGGTTGATGAAATATTAACTAAAAGCGTTTATGAGTGGTGCCTGGAGCTTAAAGAGCAATTACCTATGATGAATTTTAGGGCCTTACAAAAAAAGCTGGGTACCGATGAGGAATTAAAAAAGGCACTGATTTATGAAATTTCAGAGGCAAATATTATAAAATTTGTTGAGGCCGAAATTACACGAATAATTGATAAATACGAGAAATAACGTTAAAATGTATGGTTAGTTGCGTGAATAAAAACTAAACTTAATAAAAATGAAAATAAATAAATTTCCAACAACTGAAAAAGAAGTGATAGCCTTTGAATTAAAACACAAAGACAACTACAAA
>Ga0196887_1000147_pt1 | contig 34126 bp, 38 predicted proteins | sample VirMetDEL_Mar_31_FD_169094 | JGI IMG/M metagenome (GOLD analysis project Ga0196887, IMG submission 169094) | Aqueous microbial communities from the Delaware River and Bay under freshwater to marine salinity gradient to study organic matter... | ecosystem: Environmental > Aquatic > Marine >... | reverse complement strand
ACAAGTTACTTACAGAGGTTGACCCATTAGTTTCTAACCCTTTGCGTTGGGCAGAACTGACCTCTAATAAGCAGACAGAGTGGTCACAATACAGAACTGACCTATTAAATTTACCACAACAGTCAGGGTTTCCTAATACAATCACTTGGCCTGTAAAGCCAAATTAGGACAGATATAAAAATGCCTCTTTTAGACCTTAAATTTAAAGCTGGAATAAACAAAGAAATAACGCCGTATTCTGAAGGAAACGGTTGGGTGAATTGTGACAAAATACGTTTTCGATTTGGGTATCCTGAAAAGTTAAACGGTTGGGAAAAAAACTCAAACGAAGCTTTCTTAGGTCAATGCCGTGGAATGCATGAGTTTGTAGCGTTGAGTGGCGAAAAGTTTTTAGGCCTTGGGACAGAATTAAAGTTCTACATTAAAGAGGGTGTTGACTTTAAAGACATCACTCCAATCAGACAGGTTACTTCGGCAGGTGATGTCACTTTTTCTGCATCAAACGGATCACCTGTAATTACTGTATCAGACACAAGTCACGGGTGTGTAGCAAATGATTTTGTAACCTTTTCTGGTGCCGCCTCTTTGGGTGGAAACATTACAGCAAATGTTCTCAACCAAGAATATCAGATTACAGAAGTTGTAGATGGAAACACTTACAAAATATCAGCTAGAACCGTTAGCACTATACCAAGTGTTACGGCCTCAGGGGGAATAAGTGCCACGGCAGTAAATGCTACAGGTAGCGACACAGGCAACGGTGGTGGCAGTGTTGTTGGTACTTATCAAATTGGCACGGCTTTAAATAGCTCGGTCTTTGGCACAGGTTGGGGCGCGGGAGTTTGGGGTGGCACCACTACGGGCGCTCTTACTACAATTTTAAATGAGGGAGGTACGCTTTCAGATAGTGATACAACCATCACCGTGGCTAACGCTACGGGTATTGTAGCCAGTGACATTGTTTTAATAGATGACGAACTTATTCTGGTGGGCGGTATAAGTTCCAACGATTTAACAGGATGTACCAGAGGACATAAAGGCACCACCGCCACAACACATGCAAACGGTTCTGCTGTTAGACTTGCAGAGGGAAATGCGGATACATCGGATGATTTTTCTGGCTGGGGATTGGCTCTTGTTTCAGGAACAATTACGCCCTCTGCAAACCTACGCATTTGGACACAAGATAACTTTGGTGAAGATTTGTTGTTAAATGAAAGAAACGGCAAAATTTACTATTGGGATAAAACAAATGGTGTAAATGCACGGGCTAAGTCCTTAACAGATAGTAGCTTGGGACTAGGCACACGAACTTCAGTTCCTACTATAGCTACGCAAGTTCTTTTATCTGACAGAGACAGACATGTCATTGCGTTTGGCGCAGATGGCCTTGGGGCAAACTCATCCGCAACGGATGGTAATGGTATTCAAGACCCATTGTTAATTAGGTTTAGCAGTCAAGAGAATCCTGTTAATTGGTATCCCACCTCTGTAAGTACAGCGGGTGACTTGCGGATAAGTTCCGGTTCCAAAATAATTCAAGCCGTTGAAACAAGACAACAGATATTAGTGTTCACAGATGTTTCTATTCATGCAATGCAATTTCTTGGACCACCGTTCACGTTCGGTATAAATTTAATCTCTGAAAACATAACTATCTCTAGTCCAAAATCTGCAGTTGCAGTAGACGATGCAGTCTTCTGGATGGGATCGGCGGAGTTTTATGAATTTAATGGTGCTGTTCAAAGAATACCATGTACTGTCAGAGATTATGTATTTAATGACATTAACACATCCCAATCTGACAAGATTATTGCAGGAGCCAACGTGTCTTTTTCGGAGGTTTGGTGGTTTTATCCATCCTCTGATTCCACCGAAAACAATCGGTATGTAGTTTATAATTACCTTGAAAAAATATGGTTCATAGGAAACCTATCTAGAACTGCTTGGTTAGATCGTGGTATATCCTCTCTGCCTCTCGCGGCGGCAAATAATAACTTCTTGTATAATCAAGAGGTGGGCGCACAAGATGACGGCGCGGCTATGACTTCATTTATTGAGTCTGGTGATATGTCCATTACAGACGGCAATCAGTTTTCTTTTATTAATAGAGTTATACCAGACATTAATTTCAGAGAAACGGTAGATACATCTTCTTTAGATTTTATATTGGACACTAAAAGTTTTCCCGGTCAAGCAGACCAAAACTCATCAACAAACACTGTGTCAAAGACATCCAGCACACCCGTTGATCAATACACGCATCAGTACTTTACACGTTTAAGAGGGCGTAGCTTTACACTCAAAATACAGTCTACAGATTCAAACGTCCTTTGGAGATTAGGTGTGCCTCGTATAGATATTAGACCTGATGGGAGAAGATAATGGCTGCTAACACCCCCGTACCATTCTTTCCGATACCACCTCAAGAATACAGTAGAGCGTATTTAAACGAGGTAGTACGTTCTTTCTCTGTTTTTTTAAATCAGTTCAATAATACTCAACAAGTGGCAGACGATGATACGACTGCCCTAAGCTGGTTTATGGGCTAATGGCTAACGCATATATAAACGCAAAAGTGGACCTAACGACCACAGGTGAAACCACGTTGTACACTTGTGGTCAGTTCACCACTGCAATTGTAAAATCTATCATTGTATCGGATGATAGCAACAATCCTGACACCCTGACACTAACAATAACTAGTGGTGCAAGTGTTTTTAATTTATACAAAGACAAGGCCGTTGGGGCCAAAGGTACGGTTGAGTTGTTGACAGCGCCGTTAGTAGTACAGGCAGATGAAATCTTAAAAGTCACGGCAGCAACAGCAAACAGGTTGCATGTTGTCGCTAGTATTTTAGAGATTACCTAATGGGACGCGATGATAAACTTATAGAACTGGAAAAAGACATGGTTGCTTTGCAAACAGAAGTTAAAATACAGTTCAAAGAATTATTTACTAGAGTTAAGCGACTAGAAACAACCTTAATAGCAGCGTCTGGTGCTATTATATTAATGTTAGTGACTATACTGATCAAAATGGGGTAGTTTAAGTTTAGGTTCAATTGAACCAAACTAAGCTTGGTTTAAAAAATGATAGACCCTGTCACAGCATTTGCAGCCGCCAACGCCGCATTTAAAGGCGTTAAAGTACTGGTCGGTGCTGGAAGGGAGATGCAAGACGTTAGTAAACAGCTTGGTGCTTGGTATGGGGCTGTTGCAGACATTACTAGAGCTGAATCTCAACGCAAAAAGCCGACATGGCTAGATAAGATATCTCACGGCACTGACAACATAGAGCAAGAAGCTATGGACATTGTCATCCGAAAGAAAACTTTGCTTGAAAAGGAAAAAGAGATTAAGTTCATGTTAGACTACAGATTTGGTTTAGGCACATACGATGAGATGCTTGGTATGCGTAGGCAAATCCGTAAAGAAAGAGAAGAAACTGTATACAGAGCTATGGAAGCAAAAAGACAAATACAAAGCAATATAGCGATAGCTACTTTATGCTTTGCTATAATTGGTACTTTAGGTGGTGGTGCTTACTTACTTGTATTGGTTTTACAATGATAAATGCTTTAATATTATCTGTGACACTAGCGGGAGTTGCAAACCCAACTTATGTTCAGTGCCACCTATGGAAGAGGTTTACAGACGTAAATGGTCAAAAGATTTGTGTATATAGATTTACAGCAGGTTTTGGCGGCTTAGGATATCATTATCCAACTAAAAGCTTTTCTGAATGCCCAAAGGTCTTTAGCTGTATTTATCAAAAGAAAGACAAGCGACCAAGTTTGTCTGAAATATTAGACGGCCTTAAAGGAGGTTTCTGATGAAAGTAGCAATGGAAAAAATCTTAGCTTGGAAGATAATGCCACGATTAATGATGCTGGTCATGACAATCATGTATATTCGCGTCATAGAGTGGTTCATGGGCCTTCCTCAGGACGTTGTGAGTACACAGGCCACGGCACTAACGGCAACTGTCACAGGCGCACTTACAGGGGCGTTTGCAGTATGGGTAGGGCATGAGAAATGATTGGTAAAATCATAGGTAGCCTAACAGGTCTTGCCACATCCATCATAGACGGAAAGACTCAAATCAAACTTACTGAGGCTGAGATAAAAAAGAAGCAGTTAACGGGTGAGATAGATTGGGACTTAGAGGCCATGAGGGCCACTGAAAATTCATGGAAGGACGAATGGATCACCCTGCTTTTCAGTATTCCATTAATATTGGCCTTCTGTGGGGATTGGGGCAATGACATAGTTGCCCGTGGCTTTGCGGCACTTGAGGTTATGCCTCAGTGGTATCAGATTGCCTTAGGTGGGATCGTTAGTGCCAGCATAGGGATGCGTTCTGTGAGTAAGTTCTTTGGAAAAAGATAACGTAATAAACCTGCTTGATTTTGGTTCAATTGAACTAAACGAGATCGACAAGCAGTTTATTGCCTTAGAGAAACAAAAGACCTTAATATCAGAGCAAGCAAAGCTCATTCATGAAAGAAATAAAAAGGAAGAGGATTGAACCGTGGGTTACAAGTTAGGAAAGCGAAGCCTATCAAGGCTAGAAGGTGTCAACGACGATCTGGTAACTGTCGTGAAATACGCTATCGGCGTTACAAAGCAGGACTTCAGTGTGATTTGTGGTCTGAGGACGATAGACGAGCAGAAGGCCTTAGTAGCAAAAGGGGCTTCGCAAACCATGAAGTCAAAACACATTGATGGTAATGCTGTTGACCTAATGGCCTACTGCAATGGTGGTCGATGGGAGCTTAACCTATACGATGAAATTGCTGACGCCATGAAGGAAGGTGCTGCTGCATGTAATGTAAAGCTACGCTGGGGCGCGGCTTGGACCATTGATGATATCGGTGTCTTTGAGGGAACGGCTGAGAACGCCATGAACTCATACATAGACACCCGTAGGTCTCAATCACGTAGACCATTCATTGACGCTCCACATTTTGAGCTGATGCTGTGATATGCATGTCTTCGCTTTAATGGTTTACCTTGGCTACGGCGAAGGTAGGACTTTGATAAGTGAAGGCATGTATTTTATGAGAATTGATGTGTGCAATAAAGTGGCAAGTGAAATGGTAAAAAGATACAGCTCACATGGCATACACCTAGATGATCGTGTTGTTGCGTACTGTATTGTCGAAGAGCTTCCAATAGACAGCAAAGCTACTATTTACTGAAACGTGTTGACATGATAATGATATGGTTAAACGCACTTTAGGTTCAATTGAACCAAACCGTCCTGAGGGGCAAAGGAGAATAACATGGTTCTTCCACTTCTAGCGGGAATGCTTGGATCAGGTCTAGCATCAGCAGGTATGTTAGGTGCTACTGGCTTCCTAGCCAATCCACTCATTGCTGGGTCAATAGGATCAGGATTGGGGCAGTTTGCTCAGACAGGTGATGTCAAAGAAGGTTTAAAGACGGGTTTAGGTTCATACCTTGGCGGTGCGGCATTGGGTAAAGCGTTTGGCGGTGCTGACTTTAACATTGGAAAAATGACTCCAGACCAGTTTGGTGCAAGTCAACTTCAAGGCGTTAGCCCAGACCAATTTGCTAATAACGCAGACTTAACTGGAGCTTATGCAAGCCAAGGAGATGCTTTAAATAAATTAAATTCAGTACGAGATGTAATTAACAATTCAAATGCTGCTAGTGGTTCAGGGGGAATTTTTACGCCAGAATTTTCATCCAACCTTCAAGCAGCAACTGGACAAGGCGTTATGGGGGGCGGTCTAGCACAGTTAGGTTCAGCAGCGGGTGTCGGTCAGTATCTGGGCGGCATGGCTGCAATGCCAGACTACGGCACAGGCGGTATCGCTCCTGAGGAAGAAAAAGAAAGTAGATTTGATGGCAGGGAAATAAGGCCTATACCCCGAATACAAAATAAAAGGCCAGACAGCTTTAGGCCGGGATATGACGGTGAGTTCGACTACGGAATAAGCACACCACAGAACGCAGATGATCTGTACAAGTACAATTACAACAACGGTGGCATGTTACGGCGTATGGCTAGTCCCAGAATGATGGGTCAGTCAGCGCGTCTTGCACGGGGCGGTATAGTGTCCTTAGCGGATGGTGGCGTACCTGAGGCAGCAATGATGCCACAAGAGGCTCCTATGGCCCCTACAGAGGCTCCTATGGCCTCTCAGGCGGCTGCAATGCCTAATGAGCAAGAGGTCATTGTGGGGGCTGCTAGGGCCATTAAGGGCATCATACAGGGTGAAGAGGCTCAAATGGCCTTGGCTATGTTTGTGCAGCAATACGGTGAGCAAAAGCTACGTCAGCTAGTGACTAGTGTAAACTCTGGAGAGTTTGACCAAACCATAGCAAAACTTAGCACTGGAGAAGGCGGCATGGTGCAAGGCCCGACAGATGGGTCAGGCACTGATGACATGATGCCAGCCCGTCTAGACGATCAGCAAATTCTTCTCACAGACAATGAGTATGTCGTTAAGGCCCCTACTAGTGAAGCTTTAGGAGAAGATGTCTTAGATGTTATCAATGAAGGAAAGCCTGAGACAGTTGAAGCTGTCAAAAAGGCTGCTATGGGCGGCTATGCATGAAGGACGTAATTTTAGATAATCTAGTTTTAACTGCTGTACCTACTTCTGTAGTTGACGTTATCTGGAATGATGTATCAAGGGTTTTGCGTAGGTCTGTATTGACTGCTGATGGCAGGTTCGACCTGAACGATGTGCGTGACGGTATTAAGAGTGGCATTTACGGTCTTTGGGTCGTAATGGAAGATGACAAAGTTGTAGCGGCACTAACTACTAGAGTTGTTGTATATCCTCAGTGTAAATCACTGGCTATGGATTGGATCGGAGGTTCTAGAATGCGTGAATGGTTACCTCAAGCTCAAAAGGTCATGACAAAGTTTGCTAAAGAAAACGGCTGTACAGAATTAGAGGGATATGGTCGTAAAGGATGGGATAGATGGCTTCGCGCATACGGATGGAAGCCACACTACATAGCGTATAAGATGGAGATATCATAATGGGTAAGGGCGGCGGCGGCAGCAGTCAACCTCAACAGGTGACTACAACAAGCACTAATACCACTACAAATCTTCCAGATTACGTTCAGCCACAGTTTGAGCGTCTTTTGGCAAGGGCTGAAGCTCAATCATTGGAGCCTTATACACCTTACACAGGTCAAAGGTTAGCTGAGACTGATCCAGATATATTTAAAGCATACGACATGATTGGTCAGGTAGCTTCCGATGGCACTCCTGTAACTGACGCTGCCGTAAAGTCTGCACAAACCTTAGCCGATCCTTATTCTGGGTACAAAGCATACACCGCTGATCAGTTTGAGTACGACCCCATGACGGAGTTCACGGGCGATAATGTATCTAAATATATGTCACCATATATGGATGAAGTGGTTCAAAGACAAAAAGCTGAGGCATTAAAAGATTTTCAACAAATGCAAGCTGGTCGAGCTTCTGGGGCTATAAGTGCTGGTGCATTTGGCGGCTCTCGTCAGGGTGTCATGGAAGGCATGGCTCAAGATGATGTTCTTGACCGTATGGTGGGCATACAGACTGAAGGACAGCAAAGGGCATATCAAGATGCTCAGAATATGTTCTTACAGGATCGTGGCGCACAGATGGACTTGCAACGTCAGAAGGCCGCAGAGCTTGCCCGTACACAGGGAATTAGTCAGAGTGAAGCAGCCAGAATACAGTCTGGTGAAGTCGCTGACCTTACAAGGCAACAAGGTGCATTAGACTTTGCGTCAGGTCTTGAAGACAGGTCCAGAGCAGCCGCTATACAAGATGCTCAGTACCTTGAGACAGTTGGCAAAAGTAGACAGGCAGCGGATCAGGCTGGACTTGACTTGGCTTATGATGACTTCCTCAAGCAAAGAGCGTTCCCAGAACAACAGTTGGGTCTTTATTCAAGTGTTCTTCGCGGCATACCTGTCACTCCAAGTACAACTGCAACAAGCATGACACCTTACAACCCAATACAGCAAGCATTGGGTTTAGGTATATCTGGTCTTGGTCTCTATAAAGGGCTTATGGGATGAACATATTACAAGTACAGGATGACCTGAAGAACTTCTCTCAGCAGCAGCTAATCCAAGAGATGAAGCAGCCGAAAGGTGTAGCTCCTCAATTCCTTGTGCTTGGTGAAATAACACGCCGTAAACGTATGAGTGATGACATGAAGACCAGAGGTGCCGCTGATCAAAGGACAGTAGCACAGGAAGTAGTTTCTGCCGCTGGTGTGCCTCAAGGTGGTCTGGCTCAGATGTCTCAGGCTATGGCCCCGAAAAGTTCAATTGAACCAAACATGCAGTCACCAAGTCAGGCACAACCACAGGCACCAATGCCTATGGCTAGTGGTGGCATATTAAGTTTAGCTGCTGGTGGCAAAACTAAAAGAGAGAAAGCCTTTTTCTTAGAGTTTCCAAATAATAGTCCAATATTTGCTGGTGAACGCCGTTATGTCACTGCCAATACTTTGTCTAAGCTTGAAGCATCAATGCCGTTGTTCTTTAAGCGTATGCGTAGTCGTGGTGAGATTATAGCCAATGAGAACGCACCGGAGGCATTTCAGAAGACCGCAACAAAACTAGCCCCAGCTCAACTAAATGTTGCTATGCGTAGGGGTAAAGAAAATATTGCGAGGGCTGAGGAAGCTGCAAGAATAGCAGAGCTTCAAGCTGAGACAGGTGCCACTGATGATCAAGCTGTTACATCTGCTGGTAGTCCCACTGAATCTCAAGTAATTGATGAAGTGCAATCACTGGACGCTCCTGTAGCAGAACCTTCTGAGTATGACATTCAGCAAGATTCTGACATAGAGGGTGACCTCTTGATGGCAGATGATTATGAAAAGGCTGTATCTGATCGTTTAGCTCAAGATAACATAAGGCGCAGACAAGAAGCTGAAATAGCCCGTAAGCAATCTTCTATTGACGCTCAGACTGTACCAGATGCAGTTATACCGACAGGCACATCAGGCCCACCTAGTAGTGGCTTTGCATCACCATTACAGCAAGCTCAAAATGAAAAGGCTTTCCAAGAAAAGATTGCATTTGATGCTAGGTCTGATGAGGCTGCTGCTATAAGTGCAGAGCTGAGAGAAAAGCAAGAAGCTGCTGTAAGAAAGGCTAGAGAAAACGCCAAAGCATACGCTGAGGGAAGAACGCCAAAGCAAGAAGAACAACGAGAATTTGACAGACAAAATGCAAGAGACAGTGCCATAACTGCCTTGGGTCAAATTGACAGAAGCAATGAACCTGTCGGCTTTAGACAGATAATGGAAAACAAAGCCCTTCAACAGGCGGCAATAGCTCAAGCCAATCCTAATATGTTTGGTGACCTTGGCGCACCCAACACAATGCAGGAAGAACTTGAAGCGGTTAGAAGGGCTACTCCTGACCCTTACGCAGATGATGTTATTATACCGCAAAATGCTTTGGACTACTTGAATGCAATAAATGCAGATACAAGTGATCCATCAAAAACAAAAACGATGGCAGATAATTACCTGAGAGGCAGGGGTGATCTACAAGCACCATCTAGCATAGGTGGTGGCGCAGAGGCACAAATGCTTGCTGAAGGCCGACCAATGACTGAGGCTGAGTATTTGTTTAATATGCAGCGTCAACAAGATGCCATAAAAAATGCTGGCGGCTTTATACCGCCAAATATAGGTGCAATTGAACTAAATCAACCATCTGTTCAACGTGGTCTGGCTGATGAGGCTGGAAGAATTCGTGCATCTAATGATCTTGTAAAGCAATTGCAGCAAGAGGCCGCTGGTATGCAGCCTTTTGATATATCTAATCAAGACCCAAATTTCGCAAGTGTTCTTGCCGCACAGGATCAACAAAGCAGAAGACTTCAAGCCGCAACAAATCAATCTATAGAGGGCGCTGCACCAATAGGAAACTACGGTCAAGTAGCTGCTGATGCTTTGAGAGCGGATGTAGGTGTTAGAGATGCAGAATTGGGTGGTGCCTTTGCTAAGGGTGATGACGGCACTGAGCAAGGTTTCTTTTTTGATGACCCATCCACTTCAGAGATAATTCAAAGACAACTTGATCGAAATAAAGCTGCTGATGAAAGGCAAAAAAGAAATGATGACTTGATGATTACAGGCGAGTCATCTGGATATGGAGATGAGGATCAAAGGCTAGCAAATGAACAGGCAAAATTTAGTATTGTTGACCCATACGCAGCAGACAGAGCTGCAATTGCCAGTTCAGACACTATTTTGAATGATGATGTTCAAAATGACATAGGATATTTAAATAATCGTATTGAAGGGGCGAAAGCTGTATTGGCTGGGGGTGGAAATATATATACCCCTGGGCGCAACCCGCCTTTTCAAAGTTACAATCTACAAACGTATGAAGAATCTCCCAGTGTAACTATGCCTTACTATGAAAAGCCCACTATGCGAGAGACAGGTGAATATGAGCCTATGATTGGTGGCATCAGAGGTCGTGCAAGTACAATAAAGCGAGGAAGGGCAGAAGAAAAAGCACTCATTGATGACCCCCGTATGTTTGGTGATGATGGAGAGCCTAAAAATTATTTCTTTGATGACATACCAGGAAGTTCATATTTCAGTGATGCCTTTAATGAAAGAATAGCTAAAGCTCAAGGAATACAAAAAGGGACACTTGAACAAAGAGTAGCGCCAACACTTGCAGCGACAGAAGACATAGTTGAATCTCTAGGAGGGACTCCAGACGATGCCCCTTATACATTTGGCTTTGAACCTAACTTGGATGCAAAAGGTACGGTTAGTACTCAACCAGCAAAAATTGTAGCAGAAGGATTAATTCCAACAGCTAAGGTAATGGGTGATGTAGTAGCGGCTGGAGCTGGCTATGGACCAAATTATTTTAGTGGTCCTTCAAGCGCAGATGGTTCAGCGGGTGAAGGTACTGAAGTTGAGGCAGTTGAAGCAGGAAAGACTGTTCTAGTAGATGAACCTGCTGGAAGCCCACAGCAAGAGATGGATGCATCTGAATCAAGCGTTATTACAGAAATGGACGAACAGGCTGCTTTAGATGCTCAATCTAGCGCAGCATATGAAGCGGAAAGACAGCGTAAAATTGCGGCACAAAGCAAAGGAACGTCTAAAGGTTCTGGCGGCACAGGTAGTAGTGCTAGCAGTCAAATCCTTGATCTACTTAAAAGCCAAGAGGCTAACGCAGACAGCGATAAATGGCTGGCTCTGGCTAACGCTGGCATGGCCCTTATGTCATCCAAACAGCCAACACTAGGCGGTGCGCTTGGTGAGGCTGGTCAGGTGGGCATAGCTGGGCTTATGAAGAGCCGACAGGCTGCTGACGCTGCGAAGCTCAAGACACTGAAGTTTCAAGCTGGTCTAGAAGCTGCCGCTGCTAAGGCTGGCTTGCCTAAAGATAGATACAAATCTGATGTTAGCCTATACAACAATACGACTGATAACATCAGAGGATTGTTAACTCAGAAAGGAGCATCAAGCTCTGCTGATTTCTTGAACTCTGTTGAGGGAACTGGCCCTGATGAAATAAGCAAAGAAGATAAAGCTCAACTTGTTTATTTAATAAGAATGCAGAGAGAAGCTGCAAGAAGGTTGGGATATGATAATCCACCTCCTGTAAAGAAAATTTCATAAATAAGGTGTAAATATGGCTGTAATTAATGCGGTAGGTAAGTACTCACAAACACCTTATCCTGTAGAAATAGCTGGCGAAACTCCAACGCCAGAAGAGCAGGGTCGTATAGATGCGTATATATCTGAGCAAGAGGCCCCATACGCTCAGATTTATCAAGAGTATTTTGGTGCAAGTGAACCAAATGAGACTGTAGATATACCTGAGGGCCTAGACGAATCTACATATCGCACAGCCCTACGTCAGGGTTATCAAAGAATTAAATCCTTAGGCGGTACAGCTATAGAATACGCTGGCAAGGGTCTTGACTCAGATATCATAGAACAGTTTGGCGAAGGCGTTACAGACAAGGCTGAAGGCCGTCTAAGTGAGCTTGACGCTATGGTAGACAGAACAACCCTGTCTGATGTCACTGAAGGTGATGGCAAGGTTGGTCGTTACGTTGGTGAGCTTGCTTCTGAACAGGCACCGCAGTTAGGCCTAAGCCTAGCAGGTACATACGTTGGCGGTAAAACTGGTGCTGCGTTGGGTTCTGTATTTGGACCTGTCGGAACTGTCGTGGGTGGTGGCATTGGTGCAGTCGTAGGTACTGGCATCGCTTCTTATCCTCTTCTCTTTGGTGGCAACATTCAAAGACAAGAAGGCCAAGTAGAAAAAGGTGAGCTTGCAAGAGTGAACGCTGCTACAGCAATGAGAAACGCTGTTGGGCAAACTGCACTTGAGGTTGTTGCAAACAAAATACTTTTACTAAAAGCATTTAAAGGCGGCACTGGTGGTCTTTTTACTAGGACAGCTAAAGGCGTAACTCAAGGCGCGGCTGCTGAAGGCCTTACTGAAATTGGTCAACAGATGCTTGAGCGTCAACAAGCTGGCCTTCCCATAGACAGTGACGATGCTATAGCGGAGTACATTGAGGCTGGTGTGGCTGGCGGTATACTTGGTGGTGGCATAAGTGGTGTTGGTTCTGCTGTTGGCGGTGACAAAGCAAAACAAAAAGCAAACGCAGAGCTAGAAGCAGACATAGAGGCCCTTGAGGCAGAGAACACCATTAAGCGTGATCGTGGCATAGCTGCTGCCCAAAGGTCACCAAGGGTCACCAGAGAGGGAGAAGCCACCACAGAGGGCCTGTACGGCGATCCTGTGGCTGATCCTGACGTAGTGGTCACACCACCCCCAGAAGAACAAGCTGCTTTAGACGCTCAAGCTGAAGTGGATACACTGGCAGAAGCTGCTAAAGTATCAAAGGCACAAGAGCTTCAGTTAAAGATTAAAGACCCGACTAAACTACCTCAAGCCGTTAGGACTGAGGCGTTAAGGTCTGGGATAGCTCAAAAGGGTGATAGCCGACCAGATATAATTAAGAAGATAAAAGACATGGCTGCTGGTGGTGGCAGGGTGGCCCGTGCGCCATCTAAGGCCATGAGAGGCAAGCAAGACAGAAAGCTTGGCACAAGGACCCAGAAGAAGGGTGGTTACGATCAACGCGCATTTGACGCCGCTGTAGATAGCGTTAAGAGCTTGGGCAAGTTTTCCCCGAAAGCCGTTAAGGAAGCTTTGGAAAAAGCTGGCACCAAACCAAATCAAAAAGTAACTACAGGTTCTAGGCCCAGTAACAGATCAACAACCACAGCACTTGCTGAGGTTAAGTCAGAAATGATTCGACGTGGCATTATATCTGATGACAATAAAGCTACATACCAGAACCCAGAAGCGGTAGACACTGCTGACAATGCAGCTCAAGTAGAAGCTGATCTTTACCTAAAAGAAATGGAACGGGACAAGCTTAGGGCTGAGTCTGATGCGCTGTTCAAGGCCGTTCAAGAAACAGAGGCCAGAGAACGTGCTGAAAGAGCTGCTACAAGGGAACGAGCCGCCACTGACGGTCAGGCCAATGTAGACCCAAGTCAGTTTGGTTCATTTGCACCAAAACAAACTAACGTGTTTAACCGACTGCGTGAGATGCTCACCAAGATGGGCATGGGTGACGTTAAGCTTGAAGCTGAAACAGGCTTTATAGATGGCATGGCAGAGGGTAGCTTTGCTGGCACAACGAAGACAATAGCTTTGGCTGTCGGGGTTTATGACCCCAACATGAGCGAAGACCAATTGTTTGAGGCCGTTGCTGAGGTGATGAACCATGAGACAATTCATGCCCTCAGGTCTTTAGGCGTCATCACTGCAAAGGAACTAAAGGTTCTAGCCAAGGCGGCAGCTAATACAAAGTACGCGCACAAAGACGGCACCAAGCGTGAGTATACATATCTGGACAGGGCCAAAAGATTGTATGGCAACCTTAGTCAAACTAAGGAACAGGACGGCACACCATCACAAGTAGATGAAGAAGCCATTGCTGAGATGTTCAGAGACTACGCCGCTGGCAGGTTGAAGATAGGTGGTTCACCTCGCAACATCTTTGGCAAGATCAAACGCTTCCTTATGAAGCTCATGAGAAAGGCCAATAAGGCTGGATACTCTAGACCACAGGACATCTTTGATGCTATAATCAGTGGTGAAGTGGGTAGTCGTAAGACTGAACGTCAGCTTGGTGGAGAATCAGGTCCAACTACAGCAGAAAGCACAGGCGATCCAAGTTATTCAAAGGCACTTGGCTTTCAAATAAATCCAAAGAGTGGGGTAAATCAAGATGGACGAAGCACAGATGGAACGGTACAGGCTGATGGGTCTGGAAGACAACAGGGAGACAACAGAGGAAGAGGAGGAAGCCGCAGCCTTGAAGGCGGGGGCCTTGCGCCGCTTGAAGGCGCGCCGACTATTAGAGGCCACAAGGGGCCAATCCAAAACCTCGTAAAAGTAGCTGATAAGTATGCTGAAGATTTCGGCATAAATTATTTACCTCAAGTTGAATACGCCAAGGTTGATCCCATTAGGGCTGCAAGAATTGCACAAGCCTACACGGACATGCCTAATAATCCAAATGATCCAGAAGTTAAGGAAGCTTATGCTGACCTTATAGAGCAAACCAAAAATCAATATGATGCATTGGTCAATGATGGGTATGAGTTCTTCTTTATAAATGTTGAAACTGGCTATGCCGATAGTCCTGCCACAGCAATGGAAGATTTAAGGCTAAATAAAAGGATGGGAATATTCCCAACTGATGATGGGTATGGGTCGGATGGTAGTTTTGATGTAGCAGAAAACCCAATGCTTGAAGATACGGGGCTGATGTGGCCTGATCAAAAAGGTAACGAAAAGCCTGTTTATGCAAATGATTTATTTAGAGCGGTGCATGATGCATTTGGTCATGGTCTTGAAGGGGCTGGATTTAGGGCCAGAGGCGAAGAGAACGCTTGGCAAGCTCATATTCGCTTGTTCACTGGACCAGCATTAGGTGCCATAACCAGTGAGACAAGAGGTCAAAACTCTTGGATGAACTACGGGCCTCATGGGGAATTTAACAGAACCGCATCAGCAGAAGACAGCATATTTGCGGATCAAAAAACTGGCCTTATGCCTAGCTGGACTTGGAAGGAAGGCATCGTCAGAAGTGATGAGAAATCTAGAGATGCAGTACGCAGTGAACTTTTAGGTAAGAAGCAATCTCGCGCTTTAACTCGTAGCTTTATTGAATTTTATGATGGTCAGAATGTTGTACCTAAAGTTAATGATAAAAATGGAAACGCTGTTGATCCTGATTATGTGTATCGAACAATGTCCAGAAAGGAATACGACAGCATAGAGGAACTTGGAGAGTTAACAAACACAGGTATGTATGGACGCATTCACGCATCTGCAACTCCCCTTTCTGAGTTTTCAAATAAAGTAGATGATACCGTAACTGTAAAAATAAAGTATGACAGAAATGATGGCTGGAAAGCAAAGACTAGCGGTAGCGGTGAAGTATATGCGGTTACAGATAAGTCTATTCCATCAAGCAAGATAGAGCTTGATAAGGTTCAATTGAACCAAAAGTTCTCTCGCGCAATACCACTTACCAAAGAGCAATATGACGCAAGCATTCTGGACTACTTGGACCCTAAGACAGGCAAGCCTGTATTTAAAAGCCCAGCGGGTGACAACACTTTAGTTGAATTTGCTAGGAAGCTAGCAAAGCTTAGACTTGCGCCTGAGTATGACGTTGTAAATTCTGAAGCTGATAGAGAGAATGTAGCACAGATAGCGGCTGCTGAAGCTGAGGCGGCACTAATATCTGGCAGTGATGCCCTCGGCTGGTATGACGCCACTCTGAAGCTTGCCAAGCAGATACTGTATCCTGTCTACCCTGAGATATCACCTATAAAGCCTGACGGCTCTGCAAACCCTGCATATGATGAAGCGGCAGAACATGCATTTGATTACGCAACAGCGGTGACATCAAATGGCCTAGCTGTAGTGGACAACTATAGCCTAGCAGCTCAAGCTTATGACGTATGGGCTAAAACTGGTCGCTGGGATGAAGGCATGGCGTCTGGTGATCAAGGTCTGTCTATGCAGAAAGCATGGATGTTTTGGAATGCCTTGTCAGATCAAGACATGGACTCTAAACAGATTAAACAACTGTTGAACACTCAAGTGCCTCGCGGTCAAATTGCTAAATACTTAAAGCAAGTATTTAATGTTGATAAAGTTAGTGACTTGCCTGTTAAGGTTGGGACTGATGAAGAGGCTGGGACCACAGTTTCTTTCGCTTATGTTATTGGGCCTAAGATCGGCAATGGCTTTTATCAGAACCTAAACGGCAACTATGATCCTTTGACTATGGACAGATGGTGGATGCGGTTCTTTAATCGCATTACTGGAGACATGATTGAAGTATTCAACCCAGACACCTTGAGAAAGAACAGGGACGATCTTTTTGACCTCATTCAAGGTAGGTCTGAAATATTGTCTGAAATGGACATAGCAATACTTAAAAGTGTAAGAAAAGAACTTGGAGTTAAAAACTTACGCAAGAAAGATTTGGATTTAATTGCTCCAAGAATACAGTCTACGTTTGATAGAAATTATTTCAACAAAGCGTACAACGATACCATAGAAGAGCTGGACAACGCTAGCCCTGAAACACGGTATGAATTTACCATACAAGGACCGCCGTCCAACAGAAAAATACTTGGACCAGACGCAAGCATTGTAAAAAAGATAGCTCAACAGTCTAGGCCCAGTAATACTCAGTTAATAAAAACTGCCAACACCCTTGCTAAAAAGCTAAAGCCAGCTTTGCAAGAGGCACCAAGAACCGCACAAGACAGAACAGCCATGAAGGATGTGGCTAACCGTGCGCGTAAAATACTCAATGACAAGCTAGGTGTTGACCTGACAAACGCTGACTTCCAAGCGTTGATGTGGTACGCTGAGAAACGCATATTTGAAGCTGGTGGCGTTAGAAAGGGTCGTGGCGAAGACAACGACTATGCTGATGGCGCATTGGCACTACTTAAAGAAAGGGGCATAGCAGATGCCACAATCAAAAATACACTCCCCGCAGCAGAGCGAGGGAGATTCGATAATCTCCAAGATGACCAAGGCGCAGATAGCACAACTGGCAAGCCTGTTAAAAAGCTCACAGCCGCCCAAAAAAGACAAATAAAAAAGATAGAAGAAGAATCTTCTAAGTTCTTTGAGCCAAGAGAAATTGCTTTATCAAAAAGAAGAATATCTGATGACCTGACATCAGAGGAAATGGTTGCGGTAGATAAGGCTTTATCTGAGATGCCTTTGGACCCCAACATGGTTCAAAAGAAACTATCCGCTGCACCTACAAATCCATACAGGATGGTCAGAACACCAACTCAAGGCGAACCTGACTACGTCTATGGAAACATATACGAAGACGGCAAGAAGAAGCCTGTTTTTCTTTTGGAAGGTGCAGATGACGAAGGCGTGGGCTTTGGCCTATACCACATACAGCAAAAAAGACCTGAAGACACTAGGTCTCATGAGCAAGAGTTCCAAGAGTTTTACGGATACGACAACGCCTCTGAAGCTATTTATGAGGTGATGAAGCTATGGTCAAAGCAAGGCAACAGAGATGGCAAGAATGTAACCTCAAGCATTGATCCTCGTAATGGCAGATTGGCATTGGTCTGGAACAAGGCACCAAAGTACCCTGTAAAAATTGTTATAAGCAAGTTTAATCCAGTTACGAAGAGAGAAGCGTCAGAAAAAGATGCTCGTCTTGGCAACTTCCTTTATAGCATTTTAACCTCTTATCCAGAAACGCCTAAGCAGTCACGCAAAAGCAGCGCGGCTTTCTCAACTAGTTATGCCGCTGCAAGTGGCACAAGCAATGCCACCGCAATGAACAACCAGATGATGCGGTACACCACGATCTCTGACTTCTTGGCGAAGCAAATAAATCGCTTTACCAGTGACAAGTCTGTGGGTCAGAAGGCAGCGGATAAATTCTTCCAGAAGATACAAGACAGCTTCTTGCCTGTTGGTCGTGTCATTGATGATCTCAAACGTCTTGGCGCAACCATCACTGACGCTATGGACCCTTACTTACAGCAGCAACTTAGCGTAGGTATAACTGGTGATAAGATAGCAACCAGAAAGGACACTATATATAGAGATGTTGCTAAAGCCGTTAACAAGATGCGGATTTCAGACAGACAGATAGACAACTTGGTTCAGGTGTCCAACAATGCGGCCCGTCAGTATGCCAGCAACAACGGTATGCAGGGCGCGTCTGAAGGTCTTGCAGCTTATAATATGAAAGACCCTCAGTCTAAGAGCCTATCACTTCTTGATACCTATCTTTACGCCAAACACGCTAAGGAACGTAACGCATATGTTAGGTCTATAGACAGCACCAATGACATGGGTTCTGGTATGTCTGACCTTGAGGCAGATGCCATCATTAATTGGTTTGATACACAGATTGTGCCACGGGACAGGAACGCCATTGCTGAAGGCGAGAGAGCCATACGCGCAATCGTAAAAGACACCAACGATGAACGGTTTGCATATGGGCTACAGCCAGACCAAGCCACTTTAAGTTCAAATGGACCAAACTATCAATTCTATGTTCCCTTAAAAGGACACATGGAAATGGATGAAGAGACAGGCACATCAGGTGTGCCATCAACACCTAAGTACGGTGCCAAGGGCCGTGAGGATCAAAGGGTCATGGGCCGTAGGTCTTATGGTCGTGATATATCTTTCAACGCCATGTTGCAGAACACCGACACGATCACTCGCGGTGAACGCAATAAAGTCGGTCAGTCTTGGTTGGAGCTTGTAAGAAATGAGCCAGCCAAGATGCAATCCTATGGTGAGATACTACAACAGAAGCCATCAAGAAGAATTATGAAGAACCGTCAAGTCGTTATGGGCGTTGATTCAAATTACAAAAACCGTGATGACATACTTATTGTCAAAGAGGGCGGTAATGAAGTTGTATATCAGTTTTATCAAGACCAGCTCAACTTAGCTGGTGCCTTTACTGGCAAGAATGTTTGGACCGCACAGAACGCAAATGTAATACTGAGAGGCACACAGAAACTAAACAGGTGGCTGTCAAACATTAACACCTCATGGAACCCTGAGTTCCTAATCTCCAACCTCGCCAGAGATATTCAAGCCGCTGGCATTAGCCTTGGAGAGTTTGACGCTAAGGGCCTACAATCTACCGTTATGACCAATGTACCTAAAGCAATAGCTGGCATGAAGCGTTCCATTAGAAACGGTGATGACAGTTCTGATTGGGCAAAGAAGTACAAAGAGTTTAGGGCCGCTGGTGGTGCAAGCGCAGCAAACCCAATGAATAGCCTAGCGGATCAAATAGGTAATTTAGGTGATGTGCTGAATGATATGTCTGACGCTGGTGGTAAATCCAGAGCGGCTTGGAATAAGGCTGGTAAGCCTTTGGTCAAGGCTATGGAAGACTACAACCTTATATTTGAGAACTCGGTAAGGGTGACAACCTTCCATGCGCTTAAGGACGCTGGAGTATCGCCTGAGAGGGCCGCACAGGCCGCTAGAAGCGTTACTGTGGACTTTGGTAAGTCTGGTGATTGGGGTGGCTTTGTGAACTCTCTGTACCTGTTCTATAACGCATCACTTCAGGGATCGTTCTTCTTCCTTAGGTCTTTGTCCCGTATGCCAAAGGCCAAGCTTGCTAAGTACGTTGGCGGCATAATGGCTGTTGGTGCCTTGATGGACACGTTAAACGCATTTTTGTCTGAAGAAGATGAGGATGGAATTAAAGAAGTTGATAAGGTGCAAGACTACGTTGCTGAACACAACTGGGTCATCATGACGCCATTTCTTGAAGACACACCATACCTCAGCCTACCCATGCCATATGGTATGAACATGCTATACAACACTGGCAGAGCGGCGGCTCAAATGGTTCGTGGCGGTAAGCGTTTGGATCAAGCCAGCTCATCTATAGGCAGAACCCTTCTAGAAGTGGTAAACCCATTAGGCGGCTCAGAGCATTTCTTAAACTTTGCAGCACCAACCATTGCCGATCCATTTATATCACTGTACGGCACCAATAAGGACTTCGCTGGAAGGCCACTCATCAAGACCGCATTCCCCAATCAGATAGCTTCTGACGCTAGCCTGTATTGGAGCAGCACATCGCCAACGGCTGTATCTATAGCCAACTCTCTCAATGAGCTTACAGGCGGCAGTGACGCTGTATCTGGATGGATAGATTGGTCACCAGACAGCCTAGAGTTTTGGTATGATTACATCACAGGTGCCACAGGTAAGACCATCCAACGTGCGGCAGAGATTGGACCTAAGCTTGCAAGTGCTGACAACGCTGAGGACTTCTGGAACACAGTGGGCCGTGACTTCCCGATGGCAAGAAAGCTCATAGGTAACATTGGTGATAGCGAAAACCTTAGTGTGTACATTGATAAGCGTGACAGGATTAATGTTGCCAGACAGGAATTAAAGAACGCATATGAGGCTGGTGACCGTGAACGGTTTGAAGCAGCCAAAGAGCGTTATCCTGATGAGATAAAGGCAATCGCTGGTATGAGAAAGGCTGAAGCGGCTAGACGTAAGAACTCTCAGCGGGTCAACATTGTTAAGAACGCTCAGAACATAACTGAAGAAAGACGGGAACAGCTTCTTAGTCAGCTCAGAGAACAAAAGAAAAAAATAATATCATTTGGTATTAGAGCTGCTGCCAACATTTAAGTTCAATTGAACCAAAATAAACGCCCCACCCAAAACCCAAGGGTGGGGCTACAGTCACTCAGGTGGACTAAGATAAGCCAATACATGAAACTTACCGTTTGGCCTAAGCCTGTATTGGGGGTGTTTTTTAGGCTGAATGAGCACCTAGCCGACCGCCCCCTGCGGGATAACTGAACAGGGCAAGCCAAGACCCATTCAGCTATGACAATTGCTTATTATGTATCGATCAAGATCAATCATTGACAACTGTAGTGCCTTTACTTTCTGGATGGCTTCATTGTCAGACTCAAAGTGCATGATTGCGTTCATTGATACTTCCATAAAACCACGTAGTACGCATATAGTTTCTAGACTTGGTATGTGCTGTTTCAACATATTGCCCATTTTCTTGCGTTCAATATCGTCAGCGTCAGGCCATCGCATCATCATATTTTTCATAATATTACTGGTTGGCGTCCAATCTATGATTGCCCTGTGTATGATGTCATCTTCCACATCAAACACTAAATCTTCTGGACAATCATCAGGTATTTCTGACGGATCAATGCTATCGTCCTCATCCATCTTGTTGGACATTACACCAAAAACTCCCTCTAGGCACAATAATGTGCCTAAAGCTAGCTCTGTTGATTTGCGTGTATGTTCTATCAATGCAATTCCCCTAAGCTTCTTTTGGTTTGCGTACATACTTACGTTTCTTTCTTGGCTCTTCATCAGGAAGTTTTTCCCCAAGAACTTGTGAATACCACCTGTTAATTTCACCCATCTTCCATCTTCGTATTCTAGTGCTGAAGACAATAGGCTTAGGAAAGGTTTTGTCAGTTTTGATGATCGACCTGACAGTTCCTTTGCTCATGCCAATTATCTTAGCGATTTGGTTTAAATCAACAAGCAATGGTTTTACTTCATCCATAACCTAAAATCCTCTCTTAAAGACTCAAACTTTTGTCTAGCCTCTGTGTTATTTCTAAATTCTGACCGCGATTTAATACCGCAAATCTCCCTAACAGCAGATACGCAAGCGTCTTCTGTACTGGTTTCTGTAAGGCCAGCCTCTAACATGTACCTGCCGAAATCATCATTACGACAAAGCAGCCCAGCGGATGCTATCAGCTTTTCAATAGCCACCATATCGGCCCTATCGTCAGGCTTGTCATCATCTGTAAGCTTTACCATGCCAACCATGTAGCGAGTGCCAACCCAATCGGTATGAAGATTGGAAGGGCAGTCGTTAGGGTGTACGTTCAGCCTCAGGATGACCCCATTGCGGTCTTGAGACATTGAGACCTTTACGGCCTCAAATCCCATCGCTGCATTTTTAATGTCTACCACATCATCCACTGAACAATCTCCTGAAGAAACCTTTTTTCTTTGGTTCTTCCGTTGGCTTCAGTCCTTCTACAGCTTTAAGCAACTCGTTCATCTCTGTCGATGTTACTTGAACCATTGGTTCTGGCACTATGTCCCGTGGCTTGAGTGATAAAGTTTGTTGCTTTTTCTCTGGAAGACTAAGTCTTGGTTTATGCCAAGTCTTCAGCTCAACATGACGTTCACTCATTGGATCAATCTTTTGGTTCTTCCAATGCTCATCATCAAGTTTATCATCATAGCTTTTATAAGCTGCCCCAAAAAGTTCGTCCAGACCCGGACCAATCTCATCCAGCAATTCTTTTCTGCTAGGTACTTTTCTGGTAGGTTCCTTGTTAGGGTTCATTCTTTCATATGCTGAGTCTTTGACATCTCCTACAGGTCTATATTCTTTCGAATTTTCCAAGGACGCTGCCAGCGTGTGAGTTACTTCAAAGTAAATTCTACGAATTTTAGCATATACACCTTTGTAACTTCTTTTTCCCTCACTGCCGTTCAAAGCTCCAACAGTATTAAGTCTCTCAGCAATTTCTTCAATTGTAAAACTACCCAACATTCTCAACACTATTTGATTCTCTTCTGTCGAGTACTTACGATTTTTTACTATTCCTCCTTTAGGAATAACAGGTTTTTTGATTAAAGGCTTGGGTGCCAGCATATCATCTATTGGGTTATTATTCTTAATAACGCTTTTTAAAGGCGGCAGATCATCTTTGTTATATGAGAGTTTTTCACTCCTAAGTTTATAAAGCTTTAGTCGAACAGCTTTTTCTGATCTATCAAGCATCTCCCCTATATCAGCATATGAAACATTATTCTTGTCTTGCTCAACCGCACAGTTAATTTCATCACTGCTCCAGTTTGTTCCTTTCTTTGCATTTTTCACTATTTCTTTTTCAAGCTTTGTCATTTTATTTCTCCGTATTTTTGCCAATTGGTGAAGGCCCACTCTTTGGCGTCCACTCCGTTCAATGCCCACCAGACCCTCTCGTTCCCGTAGGCGTGGAGATTAATGTGGCAATACCTACAAAGCGGCACCACCCAGTTATCTCCTGTTTTGTATCCCACGCCCCGCTTCTCTGCGAACTGCAGGTGATGAGCCTCTCCAGACCGTCTGCACACTATGCAGGGCTTCCCCCGCACAGTATTCAGATACTTCTCATCCTTAACCCTATTTTGTTTGGGTATTAGAATGGTATTTCTTCCTTCTTATTGTATGTTGGCTGTGAATTATTCCGATAGGCTCCCCGATCTTGCAGTTCTTTCTTCCGCTTCCAGTTCATGTCACCAACTAAAGAAAGAAAGTTCTTTCCACTTTTGCTAACTTTGCGCCATCCAGCCAAGTCAAGTACTGGCTTCTCAATGCCAGACTGCATTTGATCCATAAGGTCTTGAATAACCTCATGTCCCAATTCTAATGACCCATTATAATCTGGGTGATTTGGCTTTTGCTTGCGTTCATTTTGAAATAATGCACCGCTCGGCCTGTATCCATCACTCATGCTGCTGCTCCTTTGAGTTCTGTTTTACGTTTGCTGAATGAAGCAATTGTTTCTTCATACAGTTTAGGGCTGGCATCCTTTAACTGATCCAGCGTCTTCTGATTTGCCTTCCAAAAATTAGTAAGGTGTTCTGTGGTTTCCACTAAGGTTAAAAGCCCAGAAAAGCTTTCTGACACCATAGGCCATCCAGTACCCTTCACAGGGACGCCGTCAGGGCCTGATATGGTTGGGAACCCCTTAGGTGGTGCCTGTTTGGTCACAGGTGCGCTCACAGGTGCGCTCACAGCCTCTGAGGGGCTATCCTGAGGCATGTCCTCGCCAGCGTATATGTAGTGGCCTAGACCAAGGTAGGCTATCGCCTTTGCCAAGCATCTTTGATGCGCTGTGTTTACATCAAAGCTATTGGGGTTTTGGATAGGCTTATTCGCGTAGTTCGTGACAGGAAACAACTCAGTGACTATATCATTGCCAGCGGTCACCGTTACTTGAACGTAGGTATAACCTTGATCATCTTTGATGTAAGGCAGACCACTAGGCTGTATGACCTTCTCAAAGGTGGCATCAGGATAGTAATCCTTGAGTACACCCCAAGCCCAAGCCCATGATAGATATGTCAATCCATTCTTTTTTTCTGTGTGTTCGTTTACACTTATTTCTTTAAGCGTATCCCAGACGCTTCTTGGCTTCCAGTTAGGTTCAATTGAACTTAAATCTTCAGTCTTTTTATCTTCGTCTTTTTTCTTTTTAGTTGGCATATTATTCTCTCTCTTTTTTTACCGATGCCTCAATGGCAGATCGGTATTCTTTAGTTGACTTGCCTCTGAGAAAGCTATTCTGAGTAAAGCCCTTCTTCCTACCCTTGGCCCACACAGATGCATCCTTCTTTTTATTTGATGGTTCAGTGGTGATCATTGGAAACAGCGTTGGCTGTAGTTGTAAAAACCAATGATTAATATCTCTCCTTCTTCTGATCCCTCCCTCTGTCACACGCTCACAAACAAATCCCATATTCTTCCAGAAGCCGTTTGCCTCTATATCTGATCCACATCGCAATGATATGGCATTGCTTGCGTTCACTTTAGCCATGCCCGTCAGGTGCCTTATTAACTCTGCACCATAGAGTTGGCCTCTAAGATCGTATTGGATACAGGCTTGGTGTATCCTCAAAGTGTCACCAAACGAGCCGTGGTAAATGTAACCCGCTGGGTCACCGTTCACTCTTGCTAGTAGAACCCTGAAGTTCTCAACCTCGCGCTCAAAGACTTGGCTTGGATAGAATGCCAGCTCTTCAGCATTCTTTTTCTGCAAGCTGTCTATGTATGTGAGGTCAGACATCAAGGCTGGTGCCACTTCAATACTCAAGTATCAACCTTCTTTCTCTTTAGGTTTCACAAAATCACTTCCAAATAGCTCTTCGACCATTGGCTCAAGCAGTTTTAATATCCATTTTCTGCGATCTTCTGGTTTGATGTCGGGGTGATTGTGAACGCATTCGCAGACTATATGAATATATTCATGTCCATTTACTTTATCAGTCATAATTCAAACTCTCGCTCATGCGTCCCTTTGAATTGATCACAAAACTCCGCTACGTTGCAGTAGTTGCCTTCACACCTTGTGGCTTCTCCAGCTCTATACTCAACGAATGTTTTGTCTGCATGGTTGTCAGAAAACTCATTGGCCTCAGCCTCAGTTCCAAAGACCCTCAAGGCCCTTTTGGCTGTTTTCTTTTTTACAGCCCACTTTTCAGGCTTCGCCCATATATCTTCTTTAGAGCATACTGGCATCATTCCAGTCAACTCATGGTTGATCTCTGCTTCTTGGTGCAGTGCCGATCTGTAGCTGATAAAGTCGGCCCTTTCCTCAGGCGTCCACAGAGGCAGCTCAACAAGCACTACAGGGGCTTTAGGATAGTCTGGCTCCATCTGAGCCTTACGGCGTGACCAATCACGCACAATGGCGCATATGCGAATGCTGCTGACCTTACGTCCTGCATTCTTACAGTTCGGGTCATTCTCAAGAAGCCATGCATAGCAATTCTGCTGCCATGTCCATGCGTCCTTGGTGAAGATCACTGACCACACGCTGGTCACTTTGTAATCGGTAATTCTGACGGTGCCATCATCCAAAACTTCTTGATGGTCAACCGCACCAGAGAGTGTCCAGCCATTGGCTTGCCCAAACAGGCGTTCCTCAATTGTCACGTTCTCTTGCGATTTACTGCTTTCGAGGATGTGATGAACGGCTGTACCAAACAAGGGCCACACCTTATCGACAACATCAGACACCATGTCTGAGTGATGCTTGTCTTTCATCAGGCGCACCCGTGGGCTGTCAATCAATGTGGTTACACTGATGTCAGCTTTGCCCTTCGTGTACTTGTCATCACGGGCAAAATTAACGAATGCATCTGGCAAGCCAAACTCGTTTGTGATTTTCATTTGTAAAGTCTCCACTCTCTGTTAGGGTTGTATCATCTAAACGATATAGGTGCAATAGGTATTTTTATGTCAGGAAAGGTAGCTTACAAGATGCTCGACAGTGGAACAATGAAAGCGATAGAGGCGCGATTTGAGATAGCTGGTGAGCCAGCATCAAAGGCCAATTCACGTAGGGCCGTGGTTATAGCTGGTAGGCCGTCATTCATAAAAAGCAAGAAGGCTCTGGGATACGTCAAAATGTTCAAGGCTCAATGCCCTAAGCTTGAGCATATGCTTGAGGGTGATTTGAAGGTTGAGATGATGATCTACTACGGCAGTCGCAGACCTGACTTGGATGAAAGTTTGATCTTAGATTGTATGCAGGATTTCATTTACGCCAATGACAGACAGGTCAAACAGAAGTTTATTTACTGGGGTCTAGACAGAGGTGCCCCCAGAACGATTATCAAGGTCAGCCCTTGTGACATATACGATATCCCAGCCTATATAATATAAACTATTAGAGTAGCTCTAGCTTACTACAGTAAAGAGATATCTATAGTAGTTATTATATATACTACTACTATATATAGTAAGACATTGATATCTTTGAATATTATTAGCGTAGCTCAAAAAAAATATTGACACTCAGGCACCTTCAGAATTAGGGTAGTGCCAGAGATGGAGAACCGCAATGTTGAAAGAGCAAATGCGGGGGGTGGCTGTAAGACTTGGACAAGGACAACACAAGGTTGTTTGCCCCATATGCAGTCACAACCGCAAGAAGAAGACAGACAGAACGCTATCTCTCAAAATTGACACCGAAAAAGCCCTGTATCAGTGCTGGCACTGTGATGAGCAAGGGGCAGTCAACTTGGGAGAGAAAATAATATTTAAGGAGAGGCCTGTGGCAATAGCAAAAAAACTACAAGAAACAGACTTATCATCAGCTTCATTAAGGTGGCTACAGGGAAGGGGGATTTCAGAAGATACAGCGCGTAAGGCTGGCCTAAAAACAGTCAGCCATTGGATACAATCAGCAGGGAAAGAGACTGAATGTATTATGTTCCCGTACCAAAACAAGGGACAGACATACGCATCTAAAATACGTTCAATTGAACTAAAAGGTTTTTCTTGCAACGGTGCGCCTTCAACCATGTTTAACATTGAGAATGTTGAACCAAAGGAGGCAATGATAATCTGCGAGGGCGAGATGGATGCGTTGGCATTCATGGAAGCTGGTTACAGCAGCGTGGTCTCTGTACCCAACGGTGCAGTGATGAAGGTGGTTGATGGCAAGATAGACCCCAACGAAGATAATAAGTTCAAGTTTATCTGGAATGCAAAGAAGCGCATTGAGATGTCATCTAAGGTCATCATCGCAACAGATGGTGATGCGTCAGGTCAGGCAATGGCTGAAGAGATTGCACGGCGCATAGGCAAAGACAAGTGCTGGAAGATAGACTTTGATGACAAGTGCAAAGATGCCAATGACGTTCTGATGAAACGAGGCACCGATGGCATTGATGATCTGATCGTCAACTCAAGGCCGTGGCCTGTAGCTGGCCTGTATCAGGCAGAGCATTTCTATGATGAGTTGGATGAGATTTACGAGAAGGGCATGGGCCGTGGCGAAAGCACAGGATATGACAATGTCGATGAGCTTTATACTGTTTCAGAGGGACAGCTAACAATTGTTACTGGGCATCCATCTTCAGGAAAATCAGAGTTCATTGATCAGATCATGGTCAACATGGCACAGTCCAAGGGCTGGAAGTTTGCCGTCTGTTCGTTTGAGAACGAGCCAAGGCTACACATCGCTAAGTTGATTTCTAAGTTTAAGCGCAAGCCATTCTTTGAGGGACAGACAGATCGTTTGAGCTACGATGATTTGAATCATGGGAAGAAGTTCGTACAGGATCACTTCTCCTTCCTGTATCAAGCCGATGGATCACAAAGCACCATAGACAACATTGTTGACAGGTTGAAGGTGGCAGTAATGCGTCATGGGGTCAGGGGTGCCATCATTGATCCATACAACTACATCCAACGAACAGGTGATGCTAGCGAGACAGATTGGGTCTCAAGCTTGCTGACAAAGATCAGGGTCTTCGCACAGGCGCACGGCGTACACATATGGTTCGTAGCTCACCCCACCAAGATGATGCGAGGTGCAGATGGCAAGGTGCCAGCCCCTAAGGGGTATGACATCTCTGGATCAGCGGCATGGTTCGCTAAGGCAGACGTTGGGCTTACAGTGCATAGGCCAGACCCTGTCAGGACCGTTGAGTCAGAGATACATGTCTGGAAGTGTAGGTTTAGCTGGGTTGGCAAACAGGGCGTCACTGAACTTGACTTTGACATGCTTACATCATGCTACAGGCAACGGTTTCATGATCCCATTCTAGATGGGCCAATCATAAATGAGGATGATGATGATGACGTACCATTCTAAAAATCTGGTTTCGGCAAGGCCGTTAGAGGAAAGCGAAGGCGTCACCTTATTTATTTGGGGTCAAGGTACAGAGCTTATCAGTGCAGAGTTAAACAAAAGAGAGGCAATGAGAATATGTAGCGAGATCATGGATAAGTTAATTCAGTCAGGTGACAGTCGAACTATAGAAAGGTTCAAGTGAACCAAAATGATGGTGTATGACATGATAAATAGAACTGAATATTCACGGGTACTCAACGAAAATAAAATGCTAAGAGAAGAACTTTCAAGGTTGATGAAAGATTTGGAAAACAAAAGGGAAGAAAATGACGGCTTTAGAACGGTGGAAGGAAATGGCGATTGTGGAGAACGCGAGGCACCTTGAGAAGAATGACGGGAGGACTGAGAATTATGGCCTCGGTCATCAGAACTACAACGGTGGTAGTCACGGTAAATCTGATGAGAAAAAACTTGAAGACTTAGATCACTCTATCAAAATTGTTAACAGAGAGATTGGCAAGTATAGAGACAAATTAACAAGAATGAAAAGGAGAAGAGATGACATTATCAAACAATCAAATGTCAAAATTAGCAAATAAAATTTATGACGTACTGCCAGACGAAATGTCAAACTTGGAATTATCTTTTATAATCACAAGTCTTTTAGTGCAGTATGATACAGAAGATGGTTGGGATGATGTAGCAATTGCAGTCTCAGGAATGCTTAAAGTACTTGAATCATTCCCGCCTTCTTTGAGTGCTAAAAGTGATGCGGAGGAATTCATGAAAAAGATTACTAATCATTGACCCATTGACGTTTTTGTTTTTGATGTGGTAATGGTGTCTTGAGGTTCTCCTCCCAGCCTCGCCTCGTCTGCCTCAACACAGACGGACCACTCTCTCTCTAGAGGGCCAGCCCTTATTATGGGGCTGGCTTTTTTTTATTATATTATCTGTCTTTAGGAATTATATATCCATTGCTTTTCATCTGATTGAAAAGCGTCTGATAGTTGGCATATCCAAGAAGCTTAAACATCTTTGTTTTATTGCCTTCGCACTCGACATATGCAGCATCCCACATTTTAAACCTTAACTCTCTTACTTTTGATTCAATATTCCAATCCATTGGCAGAGGCTGTTCACGGACGCGAGGTAGATCAACTTCAGTCAAAGGTTTGTCATCAGGATTTAATACAGACCCACGCAACAACTCAACTTTTGGAGCCTTATTTGTTTCCTGATCAGTGTCTATTGTTATTGTAATTTTAGTCATGAACTTACTCTCTCTTTTGATTGAAGTTACATATCAAGGGCGCGTAAAGTTGCATCTTTGACACGCCGCTCAAGCAGTGACAGTGCTTGCATATAGTTCTTGCCGACAGAGGTGATTGATTGATCAAAGCCATCGTAAATCAGAACCCATTCATTCTGTATCTGGACTTTGTTTTTCTTATGCTGAACGGTTTGAGCTTCATAGGTTCTGAACTCAAGATTGCTTGGCTTGCGTCCTCGGTAATAGCCATTTCTTTTGACCGTCACAGGAATAGCATTAAGAACAAATCTAGGTCCATTCCCTGCTTTAGCTTTAGCGATACCGTGATTAAACACACGCCTAAGCCAAGTTATATGAAGTTTGATTGTGTTGTCTGATAGCCTAATGCCACGGGTCGCAGGGTCCACACCACAGTCATGAGGGTCAGAATAAACCTCAACTGCGAAGTTGCCAGAAGGCCATTGTTTCTCAATGCTACATGTTGCTTTAAGCTTGATTATAGACTTTTCCTTGGCAATACTGTTTAGGCTCACCACTTTCCTACGATTTGACCTAATTTCAGATATGGCATTGCGACAGTCACGCCATGTAGACATAACCCCCCTTGTAGTGTCTTTAGTCATCAAGGAGTGGATCATGTTAGTGACATGTTCCTCTTCCTTGGTGAAGTAAGAGTACATAGAGCCGTTGGACAACTTTTTGAAGAAGTCCTTTGTCTTTATCTTTGATAGTTTTGTGGGCCAAGGGTAAGGGGAAGGGCCTTGCTCAACTTCATTGTCAGCATTGCCAAGCTTAGATGTCTTTTCTCTTCCAAGGAACACTTCAAGGTTATTCATTAACAACTTGTGGTTCTTAATGAACTGAGCTTCTTTTATGTAATTAAACTCATCTTCATTGATTTGACCGTGGTCATCTTTCCACTGTATTTTAAGCACACTGCCATCAATAAAAAAGTCTTGATCAATATTGTACATAGTACCTCCAGTTAAGTTCAATTGAACTTTTTAATTCTTTGCCTTATCTTCCACAGGCTCAACCCCGTGGTCTTGGAGATGGCTTTTTTGGTAAAGCCATCCTTCATCATGACCTTGATCAGGACATCAATTTCATCACTCTCCTTGTCATAAATGTCTTGAAGCTTTTTCTTCAAGCCATCAACTCTGTTCTGACATGCATCCATTTGAGCAAACTCTAATGCAATCTCGCCATGAACTGCTAATCTTTGCTGTTGAAACTTTTCTTTCAATGGACCCCAATACTTCATTGTATTGTCCTACTGGTATCAAACATATTATGTTCCTTTTGATTGATTAGTGAGGTGGTTCGCGGTCTCCCTGCCACCTCGGTCAGGTAAATCAGGGATGGAAGTCGTCCCCGCCGCAATCTTTAACCCCGTGTATTCAGATACACAGTTTCGCCCCAAGGGGCAGGGTCACCGTCAACCCAACTACTAACCCACATTACGGGATAATCAGGCTTGGCATCTGGGTAATCATAGATGTCCATATCGGTGAAGTATACCATGTTGTCGCAAGGCAGGTCTTTTTCTGCTATGTAGTTAAACACTGGGGATACTCTTGTGCCGCCGCGACCATGCGCCGACACTGAGGTGACTTCCTCACCTTGTTCGTATGTTTGCACCTGTTGAATACGCGCATCACAGGTGATGACGGTGATCGACTTGGGTGACAGGTCATTGCTGATGGCATTGATGCCGCCAATGTAGTACTCAATCTCTCTGTCGGACACTGACGCGCTACTGTCTACAGCTAGCACCCAATGCCCTGCGCCCTTCTTGACAACTGACGGCATGATCATTCCTGTCATGCCCCAGATTTTACGGCTAGGTTTAGCCATGCTACGGTCATCACGCTCATCACCGCCCATGAACCGTTGCACACTGTCTTCCCAGCGGATTTGATTGCGCTGCATTCTGTCGATCACACTTTTGATCTCAGCAGGTAGCTTGCCGACAGATTTGGCAGAGTTAGCAGCCATCATGATCTTCGCCTTGAGGCTGGCTTCCATTGCCGCTTCCTCAGAGGGTGAAGGATTACTGCCATCCTCGTTTTTTGCATCCATGTATCCGCTGACCCATGCGCCTTCAGGAAGCTTATAGTCTTCAGGCAAGCGGTTGTAGATAGCCTCGGCACTCATGCCTAGATACTGCTCGTCGTACAGCGCACCCTCAGGCAAGGCCATGATAGCTTTGCCAGACTTAGTTTTAGTCTGCTCTGCAATGGACAGGACAATGGGGTTGGCTGCAAAGTCACATGCGTAGTTCCAACGCTCTAAGTCACGGTCACCCCGTCTGAACATATGCATGTTCGTGATGTGTATGACCTCATGAACCAGAACGCCCGTTACTTCCTCTTCAGTGCATCGCTCAACAAAGGCCTCGCCCCAGTAGACTTTGCTTGCATCTGTAGCCATCGTCGGGGTGTCAGCATCCTCGACCACTGGCATGGTAAGCAGCATTGAGCCAAAGAATGGCGAGTTGACAACCAGCCGTGTGGTGCCGCGAGATACTTTTAGTTTTGGTTTGTATTCCATTTTGATTTCCCTTTGGTTCAATTGAACTTAACCAACACCGTGAACAATAAAGATTGTTCCGATAATAATGATGGCGAGTGCAACCCCGCCAATCACGTCACCAATATTTGGCATCCTCATGTGCTGGTTTCCTTCTGCCTGTTTAGGCTATTAACGCCCATGTTATATATCAATTCACGGCGCAGCTCTTGCAGCTCTTCGTGCATATACCAAGCATCACCGATGCCACGCTCATGATCCTCAGGCTCAAAATTTTCAAGAACATCGTCTATACGTCCAATCACATATGGCAGTGAGACAGTATCATACATTTTAATCTCCATTTTGATGTGAGTTAAGGGGTGGCTGTATCACCACCCCAGATAGATCAGACCAACAGAACATGACCATTATCTAGGCACCATGCTCGGATGGCCTTGTTGGATTTAAGTTCCTTGTCACGGTTGTAGGCATCCTTGATGACAAAGGCCGCGAACTCACCTTGCGGCAAGCGGTTGAGGAACTTGATGATGTTGTCAGCATTGTCATCGTTCATGCGCGTAGCCAGCGCAGCGCAGATGGCATACATGACGCCCATATCAGTCGGCACCTCAGCAGCCATAGGTTTGGCGATCAGCTCATCAATGTCTGGGCAGCTCTCATAGAGCTTCAGGAACCCAGCAAAATCACCAGCAGCGGCAGGGCCTACCTCACCAGCTATGCACTCCAACATGTCTTCCCAATCCAAGCCCCACTTGAGTACATTGGACACACGGTGCCATGACCGTGGTGTTGGGCAACTATCGGCGTCTGCATTGAAGCGGTGAACCCACTCAGGTCTGAAGCGCAGGTAAGCACAGATGCGCTCGTCTGCACCAATTGACCTGAAGTACTTGATCACACTCTCAAGATCGACCTCAAGGTATTGAAAGTTGAAGCGGTCCTTGAGCTGACTAGGCAGACGTTGGACGCCAGCCTTGTCCTTGATCCCATTGGACGCAGCGACACAGACCCAGCCATGCGGTAGCTTGTGCGGTCCCGCCCGTAGCTCATGGATCACCTGACCCACCACATTTAGGCTTGCCTTCTCGCCCTGCGCGACCTCGTCAAAGAAGAGGATGCCCTTGGTGCCTTCTTCAGGGAACCACTCAGGCTTGAGCCGTGTCATGGACCGCGACCCGTCAGGGTTATCCTTGATCCAGTTGGTGCCACATATGTCAGTTGGCTCTGACTGAGCTAAATCGACTATGACCAGCTTGAGGTCAAGCTCACGGGCGATCTGTTTGATGCCTGATGTTTTGCCAAGTCCCGGTTCTGACACCCAGTACATGGTGCTGTGTTCAGATGCATCAGCATCCTCTGGCAAGTTAACTGCGTAGTGAACAGCAGCCTTCGTGCGTGTAATCAGTTGAGTAATGTTTGCCATGTTGGCCTCCAGTTTTGATTATGGTTAATCACGCTAACGGCGTTAGCATGATTTTATTTTGGTTCACTTGAACTTTTCTCAATGCGGTCAGCCTCAGCAAGAGCCTGATCACGAAGCATAGTATCCATTGCAATGTCTTCGCTGACCCATGCGGGGCGAACCCCAGAGCCGTAGGCCCTGACGGTTGCACCTATGCTTAGGTCCAGAGCCTCAGCATAGTCCCTGAGGCCCTGCGCCTGTTCCTGTAGTGTTTCAGTCATTATCCAACCCTTCGCTCTACAACCTCACCAGTGGGCGAGGTCATTGTTTCTGTCCTTGTGGGGTCAGGCCAATTTTTGGCCCAACATGCCCACCACTCACGGGCCTCTGTCTCAGTCTCAACAGATATAGCTTGCGTCC